>Ga0098070_100007_pt1 | contig 270065 bp, 253 predicted proteins | sample 28_taG_FD_75063 | JGI IMG/M metagenome (GOLD analysis project Ga0098070, IMG submission 75063) | Marine viral communities from Cariaco Basin, Caribbean Sea - 28_WHOI_OMZ | ecosystem: Environmental > Aquatic > Marine > Oceanic | place: Caribbean Sea: Cariaco Basin | collected 2014-11-12
ATCCACGCTTTCGGGATGGATGGTGCAATAGCTGCAGACCGTGGTGGTGCCATGGGCCGTGGTCAGATCCAGATATCGGGCGGCGAGCTCATCCGCATAGGTACGGCTCCCAAAACGCATTTCTTCGGGGAAGGTATAGCTGTTCAACCAGTCGATCAGCCTTTTTCCCCAACTCGCAATGATCGCGGTTTGCGGGTAGTGAACATGCGCATCGACAAAGCCCGCCATGATCAACTTGCCGGAATGATCGTGCACCGCTGCGTTTGGGAACTCTGCGTGTAGCGCATCAAAGCTTCCGAGGGCCGCGATGGAGCCGCCCTGTACGATAACAGCTTCGTGCAGTTGGGCGGCGTCCTTGGGACTTTCTTCCGCAAATGGATCGCGGACAAAGGAGAGAACCTGTCCCCGCAGGATCTGGGGGGCGGGCTTCTCGATGCGTCCGTGCGTGGTCATTGTTGCGCTGTGCCTTCCTGCGAAATGGTCAGCTATAAGATACGCCTGCGTCTTGGCAGGGTAAATTGCGTCATTGTCATTGTTTTCCGGTAGCAGCTTCTTCTATTCATGGGGCGAGGCAAAAAGGGGCAGCTCATGAGCAATGGCGACGACATCATCGGCACCGAAACCGCCCCGGATGATGCCTACATGCTGGATCGTCGGCTTGTTGCGCAGATTCTCTATGCCGTGGACACCAACGATCAGGATCGTCTGGCTGCGCTCATGGAGCCGCTGCATGCGGCGGATATCGCTGACCTTCTGGAGCAGATCAACGCTTTTGACCGGGCGCGGCTAATCCGCCTTTATGATCGCGAGTTCGACGGTGAAATCCTGTCTGAGCTGGATGAATCGATTCGCGAAGAAGTCATTTCGATTCTGACACCGCAGGTTCTGGCCGAAGCGGTGCGGGATCTGGACAGCGATGATGTGGTTGATCTGGTCGAGGATCTCGAAGAGCCGCAGCAGGAAGCCATCCTCGAAGCGCTTGAGGATTCCGACCGGATCGCGGTCGAGCAATCGCTGAGCTACCCTGAAAGCTCCGCCGGGCGTCTGATGCAGCGCGAAGTGGTGATGGCGCCCGAACACTGGACCGTGGGGCAGGCCATCGATTTCATGCGTGAGCGTTCGGACCTGCCAGCGCAGTTCTATCACGTGGTGGTGGTCAATCCGCGCCTGCACCCGGTTGGTAACGTCACCCTTGGACGGATCATGTCCTCGCGCCGGGATGTGGCTTTGAGCGATCTGTTCGAAGAGACATTTCAGGTGATCCCAGCCGATCAGGACGAAGAAGACGTCGCCTATGCCTTTAACCAGTACCACCTGATATCCGCTCCTGTGGTCGACGGCGAGGGGCGCCTTGTCGGCGTAATCACCATCGACGATGCCATGGCGGTGCTCGATGAGGAGCACGAAGAAGACATCCTGCGCCTGGCAGGGGTCGGCGAAAGCTCTTTGTCGGACAGTGTGGCGGAAACCTCCAAGCGCCGTTTGCCGTGGCTGGGGGTCAATCTTGTGACCGCGATTTGTGCTTCGATGGTGATTTCACAGTTCGAAGCGACCATACAGGAAATCGTCGCCCTTGCGATCCTGATGCCCATCGTGGCTTCCATGGGCGGCAACGCAGGCACCCAGTCGCTGACCGTTGCCGTGCGGGCGCTTGCCACGCGCGACCTGACGGACTCCAACGTCTGGCGAGTTATCCGCCGTGAGATCCTTGTTGGCATGCTCAATGGCCTTGTTTTTGCGGTCGCGCTTGGGATCGTTGGGATGATGTGGTTCAGCTCTCCGATGTTGGGTGCGGTCATCGGCGGGGCGCTGGTCATCAACATGATGATCGCGGGTCTTGCGGGAACCGTGGTGCCGGTTGTGTTGGACAAAATAGGCGTCGATCCGGCGCTGGCCTCTGGCACCTTTGTGACGACCACAACCGATGTAATGGGCTTTTTCATCTTCCTCGGAACCGCTTCTATGGTGCTGCTATGACCGAACTGGCCCACGTCAAAGCCGCCGCACGAAAGGCAGCTTTTGCGCGCCGAAAGGCGGCCTTTGAACTGAAAAAGCCGGGCGTGGCCGGGCATCTGTCGGAGGTGCTGGCAGGATACCGGGGTGTCCCGCTCGCGGGATACATGCCGATCCGCACCGAGATCGATCCGCTGCCCGCCATGGCCGAAGCGGCTGCCCATGGCGATGTGGGGGTTCCGGTGATCCAAGGGGAGGGGCTGGCGCTGCGGTTCAGCCGCTGGCAGCCCGAGGGCGCGCTGCGTGATGGGCCGTTTGGGGCCAAGGTGCCCCAGGTCGATGATTTTTTTGAGCCCGAGATCGTGATTGTGCCGCTGGTCGCCTTTGATCTGAGTGGTGGGCGACTGGGTTATGGCGGGGGCTTTTATGATCGCACCCTTGAGCAGCTGCGGGCGCGGCGCGCGACCCTTGCCATCGGCTTTGCCTTTGATGCGCAAGAGGCCGATAGCCTGCCGCTTGAGCCGACCGACCAGCCGCTTGACATGATCGTTACCGAAAGCCGGATCATTCAGTTTCCGCGGTGAGGCCCCGCATTGTGACCTCATATCCATCCTGAATGCTGTCTATACTGGCAGCAGGGCTTGCTCTGCCCGGCTGCGCTGCCTAGGAGAGAGGTTATGAGGATACTGTTTCTAGGCGATGTGATGGGCCGCGCCGGGCGCCGCGCCATCACCGAGAACCTGCCGCGTCTGCGTCAGGAGTGGCGGCTCGATTTCGTTGTCGTTAATGGCGAGAATGCCTCAAATGGCATGGGGCTGAGCGGCGACCACGCCAAGGCTATGCTCGACGCCGGGGCGGATTGTCTGACGCTGGGCGATCATGCCTTTGACCAGAAGGACATGCTGCAGTTCATTGAAAAAGAGCCGCGTATCCTTCGCCCTCTGAATTTTGCCAAGGGCGCGCCGGGGCGCGGGTACCGGCTGTTCAACGCACCCGGCGGGCGCAAGGTGCTTGTAACGCAGGCGCTGGGCCAGGTTTTCATGAAGCGCGCCTATGACGATCCCTTCGGTGCGGTCGAAGGGGTGTTGAAAGCGCACCCGCGCGGCGGACTGGCGCAGGCGGTGATCGTGGACATGCACTGCGAAGCGACCTCCGAAAAAATGGCCATGGGGCATTTTTGCAATGGAAAGGCGTCGCTTGTGGTGGGCACGCATACCCATGTGCCGACTGCCGATGCGCAGATACTGTCTGAAGGTACCGGTTATCTGACGGATGCAGGCATGTGCGGCGATTATGATTCTGTCATTGGCATGGAAAAGGCCGAACCCATGCGGCGGTTTCTTACCGGCATGCCGAAAAGTCGCTTCACCCCGGCCAATGGAGACGCGACTCTGTCGGGTGTTTATATCGAAACTGACGACAGAACGGGCGCAGCTAAGGTCATCCGCATGGTGCGTGAAGGTGGGCTGCTGCAAAAGGAAGGCCCAGGTTCCTGAAGAGGCGGACGTTTGTTCCAAACCTGAGCATTCTGCTGGCCGAGTATCCGAAATTTCGCATCTGTCCTGAGGAGAGGGCGCAAGCCCTTGCCTCACCCTGCCGGATCGGGAACACTCAGCGCTGGCATGGTCTGCGACTATGAGTGATACGGTGGCAGGCATCAGTTCAACGAATGTGAGTTATTGCCGGATATGCAGGTTGTTCAAATCGCTGAGAACGGAAATGCCCTTCTCGCACTGTTGATCGTTGCGGCGATGTTTTTGGCTTTTTTGAAAGAAACCTACCCGACCGAGGTCGTGGCCTTGGCCGGTGTATCGCTGATGCTGGCAACGGGGGTCTTGCCATATGACGCGGCGCTGCCTGTCTTGTCGAACCCTGCGCCCTGGACGATTGCGGCCATGTTCATCATCATGGGGGCCCTGGTGCGCACGGGGGCGCTGGATGCCTTCACTCAAGTTGCGCGCAAACAGGCAGAGGTAAACCCCCGGCTTGCAATTGCCCTGTTGATGGCCTTTGTCGTTGCTGCTTCGGCGATCGTGTCCAATACGCCGGTGGTGGTGGTGATGATCCCGATCTTCATCCAGATCGCGCGCACGCTGGATGTATCAGCCTCAAAGATGCTGATCCCGCTCAGCTATGCGGCGATCCTGGGCGGGACCCTGACGCTGATCGGGACCTCTACCAATCTGTTGGTCGATGGTGTCGCCCGCGCACAGGGGCTGGCGCCCTTCACGATTTTCGAAGTGACACCGTTGGGGCTTATCCTGGTGGCCTGGGGGATGCTCTACTTGCGTTTCATCGCGCCACGGCTCCTGCCGGAGCGGGAAAACCTGGCAAATCTTCTCAGCGACCGATCCAAGATGAAGTTCTTCACCGAGGCCGTGATTCCACCGGACAGCAACCTTGTGGGCCGTGAAGTGACCGGAGTGCAGCTTTTCAAACGGCCTGGTGTGCGCCTGATTGACGTGATCCGGGGCGATGTTTCGCTGCGCCGCAATCTCAAAGGGGTTGAGCTACAGGTCGGAGACCGGGTCGTCTTGCGCACCCAGATGACCGAATTGCTGAGCCTGCAACGCAACAAGGAACTGAAGCGCGTCGATCAGGTGTCTGCGGTGGAGACCAAGACCGTTGAAGTTCTGGTAACGCCGGGGTGCCGACTGGTGGGGAGGTCCCTCGGGGCAATGCGCCTGCGTCGCCGGTATGGTGTTTACGTCTTGGCGGTGCATCGCCGCAATCAGAACATTGGCGTGCAGCTGGATGACCTTGTGGTTCGGGTTGGCGACACCCTGTTGCTCGAGGGCGCGCCCGCCGACATCCAGCGCCTTGCTGCGGATACCGACATGGCGGATGTCTCTCAGCCAACACAGCGGGCCTATCGCCGCAGTCATGCGCCATATGCCATCCTAGCGCTGATCGGGATCGTGGTGCTGGCAGCCCTTGGTGTTGCGCCGATCCTGATGCTGTCGATCATCGCGGTCGCGCTCGTTCTGGTCAGCAGGTGCATCGATGCCGACGAGGCGTTTTCCTTCATTGATGGGCGCCTTCTTGCTCTGATCTTCTCAATGCTTGCGATAGGGGCGGCGCTGGAAAGTTCTGGCGCGGTGCAGATGATCGTCAGCGCGCTTGCGCCCGGGCTGTCGGTACTGCCCCCCTTCCTGATGGTTTGGGCCGTCTATCTGTTGACTTCGGTCCTGACCGAGCTTGTGTCAAACAATGCGGTGGCCGTGGTGGTCACCCCCATCGCAATCGGTTTGGCGCAGGCCATGGGACTTGATCCGCGACCCCTTGTGGTTGCGGTAATGGTGGCCGCATCGGCCTCCTTTGCGACGCCCATAGGATATCAGACGAACATGCTTGTGTACGGCCCCGGTGGCTATAGGTTCACTGATTTCCTGCGCGTTGGTATTCCATTGAACCTGAGCATCGGCCTCCTGGCCTCGGCATTCATTCCACTCATCTGGCCGCTGTGAAGCCGCCTTACATCGGCCAGAAGATCAGGATGGCAGGGATCGAAACAGCGACAATCAGGATCTCAAGCGGCAGGCCGATGCGCCAGTAGTCCCCAAAGTGGTACCCCCCGGGACCCAGCACCAGCGTGTTGTTCTTGTGCCCGATAGGGGTGAGGAAAGCCGCCGAGGCTGCGACAGCAACCGCCATCAGGAATGGGTCGGGCGAAACACCAAGCGCGCTTGCCATCTGGATGCCAACCGGCGCCGCTACAATCGCGGTGGCTGTGTTGTTCAGCACATCCGAAAGGGTCATGGTGACCACCATCAGCACCGTGAGGATTGCCCAGGCGGGCAAACCTTGGGTGAGGTTAATCAGGCCGTTTGCAATCAACTGCGTGCCGCCTGAGCTGTCCAGTGCGGCGCCAAGCGGGATCATCGATCCCAAGAGCACAACAACGGGCCATTCCACGTGGTCATAGATCTCGGCTACGGGCAGGATTTTAGCCAATACATAGCTGATGGCCACGAGCCCCAGTGCTACTGGCAGGTAGACAATGCCGACAGAGGCCGCGAGCACGGCGGCCGCGAAAAGGCCGATGGCGAGCCAGGTCTTGTCGTTTTCGGTGACGGCCAAGCCGCGCTCGGCAAGCGGCAGGCATCCCAGCCATTCCGTGACATCCGCGCCGCGCTCGCGCGGGCACAAGAGTAACAGGATATCTCCCGGTTCGATTATGGTCTGACGGATATGGCTGGTCAGACGGCGACCCTGGCGTGAGATACCCAGAAGAACGGTGCTTTGGCGCCAGGCCAGACCGACGCCCTGGGTCGTGCGCCCATTGACGCGGGACGTCTCGGGTACCACCACCTCGACCAGTTCAAGGCCTTCGCCTGCCGCGGTCAGCTTTTCCTTTCGGGCGGCATCAGTGAAATCGAGCGAGAGGGCGGTGCGGAATTCGTCGAGCGCCTCCGGCGTTGCTTCGATCACGAGTGTGTCGGCGGCGCGCAGGCTGTATCCCGTGGCTCGCCCATAGATACGCTTGCCATCGCGGATCAGGCCCAGGATGGCCACATCCGCCTTCTCGGCCTCAGCGTCCAACGCGCCAAGTCGCTTATCGATCAGGGAGGAGCCTTCGGGCACGGTCAGCTCGGCAATGTAATCGGCGATCTGTGCTTCGGAGGCTCCGGCGGCGTTCTCGCGCTGGGGGATCAGGCGCCAGCCGATCAGGGCCACAAAGGCCAGTCCGGCGATGGAAGCCACCAACCCCACAGGGGCGAAGTCGAACATTTGAAAGGGCGCGCCAAGGCTTTCGTGCCGGATTGAGGCAATGATTATGTTGGGCGGTGTACCGATCAGCGTCACCATACCACCGAGGATCGTGGCAAAGCTGAGCGGCATCAGGCTAAGGCCCGGTGCGCGGCCTGCTTTGCGTGCGGTCTGGATGTCGACAGGCATGAGCAAGGCAAGGGCCGCAACATTGTTCATGAAGGCCGACAGTACCGCGCCAACCCCGCCCATCAGGGCAATGTGGAGTCCCAGCTTTCGGGTGCTGTCCACCAAGGTGCGTGTGATCAGGAAAACGGCGCCTGAGCGCACCAATCCGGCCGAAACGATCAGTACAAGGGCAACCACAAGCGTAGCGGGGTGACCAAAGCCCGCAAAGGCGTCCTTGGCAGGAACAACACCAAGGAGGACCGCGATCATCAAGGCGGAAAAGGCCACCAGATCATAGCGGAAACGTCCCCATAGAAGCATGGCAAAAACTCCCGCGAAGACCGAAAAAAGAATACCTTGATCAACTGTCATTTCTGCGGTTCCCTAAACAAATTCCGGTTTCTCAAGGTGATTTATGCCATTTCTAAAAGCCAAAGTGCATCAAAGCTATGGGCGTTGCAGGCACAAGCCCGATAGTTTGCCGGGCAAGAGCGATTTTGAATGGCGTCAATCACATGTGAATGCAATGGACTATTTTCTGTCGCTAGACGGGCTTTCTGTTTCGCCCAGCGCCTTGCATTCCACATGGGCGCCCCCCACGGGCGATTGGAGCGATTGGAAGCCGCCCGAGCTGTGGCAGTTCTTGTCGCAGGTGACCTTTCGACAGGATCTGAACGGGCTGTTCCCAATGCAGGCGGAACAGGACGCTTATCTTGCCTCCCTTCGGCTTGAGGCATTTGATCTCGACATAGTGATCCTCGCGGTGCGGGCTCCCGCGCCGCGGCTTGCCCTTCTTTGGGCGGAGGCGATCGATCAGGGGGCCTCTGTCGTGCAGTCCCTGATCACGAAAGAAAATTACCCAAAGATTGCTAAAATTATTCAGGAAATCATGAACCTGCCGGACGCGGATTGACTTGCAAGTCAATATTCGCCCCTCTATATTGATCTCCAAGTCAATTATAGCCGGAATCATTCCATGTCTTCTGCAGCAGCTTCGTCCCCTTCAGTTGAATTGTTTGACCATGATGGCGGCGGGGGAGTTGACCTTTCCGGCGGTCTGGCTTCTGCGGAAGATCTTGCCGCGCTCAATGAGGCAGCCCGAGATGGGCTGTCGCCTCAGGATTTTCATAGTTCGGTGACGTCGTTGGCGCGGGAAATCGCGCGGTTGCAAACGGGGCATGCAGTCAGCCGGATGATTTCCGAAAGTGGTCTGAGCATGGTCGAGATTGCGGAGCGGTACGGTTTTCAGCCCGCAACTCTGTCGCGCTGGGCGAATGGCGTTCCCAAAAGCGGGGCTGAACTGACATCTGTGATTGCCCTGGCTGAAGCCTTGGGGTTCAGCCTGAAGCTGTCCGTCGAAAAGAAATGACACTTCGCTGGATCGGCATTGGCATTCTGATCCTTTTTCTTGTTGTGGTTGGAGTTACGTTTTCTGGTGCCGTACAAGCCTTCATATGTGCTTACGGCTGGGCGCCTGCCTTTGTTGACCTTCTGACGCTCGTGCCTGCATTGTTTTCCGTCTGGTTCCTGGTCGAAGGGACGTGGCGGGAACAGGTCCAGGGGAGCCAGCCCGGTGTCGTTGGCGAGGTGCACAGAAGTTTTGCCGCAAAGGTGCTCGAAAAAGCTTCGCAACTGCCGGTGGTGATTGTTGTCGTCTTCGTGGTCGGTCTGGCCAGCAAGACGATTCTGACGAGCGCCGCTCTGGTGGCACCAATCCCTTGCGGCTAGCAAGACCTGCCTGTATCAAACGCTCCGACACGCAAAACACCGCTAAGAATGGAGACCGGCGCATGGCAGGCCACTCAAAATGGGCGAATATTCAGCACCGCAAAGGGCGCCAGGACGCGGCGCGCTCGAAACTCTTTTCCAAGCTGGCCAAGGAAATCACCGTGGCCGCGAAAATGGGCGACCCGGATCCTGATAAGAACCCGCGTCTGCGTCTGGCGGTTAAGGAAGCCAAGAGCCAGTCGGTCCCCAAGGACGTGATTGAACGTGCGATCAAGAAAGCGACCGGCGGCGATGCGGAAAACTATGACGAGATCCGTTATGAGGGCTACGGCCCGAACGGCGTTGCAGTGATCGTCGAGGCGATGACCGACAACAAGAACCGCACCGCATCGACCGTGCGCTCTACCTTCACCAAAAACGGCGGCAACCTGGGGGAGACCGGATCGGTTGGCTTCATGTTCGACCGCAAGGGCGAGGTGACCTATCCGGCCTCAGTTGGCGATGCGGATACCGTGATGATGGCCGCCATCGAGGCGGGCGCCGAGGATGTGGAAAGTTCGGAAGACGGCCACATCATCTACTGCGCCGACACCGATTTGAACGAGGTTTCGAACGCGCTGGAAGCGGAATTGGGCGAATCTGAATCGACCAAGCTGATCTGGAAGCCGACCACCACCACCGAGCTGGATCTGGAAGGCATGCAGAAACTGATGAAGCTGGTGGATGCGCTGGAAGATGACGATGACGTGCAGCGGGTGACCACCAATTTCGAAGCCTCTGACGAGGTGATGGCGCAGCTTTGACGGCGTAACGCACTGCGGAAATGAAGATAGGCCCGCCAATGTGCGGGCCTTTTCCTATGTCGCGGGTCCTTAGTCCAGACTGCGATAGCGCAGAATGTTGCCGCGCGGCAGATACATCAGGTCAAGTTCCAGATCGGTGATCCGCTCAATCGCATAGCAAGCGGTATCGCCGGTTTCCTCTTCCAAGGTCCACAGGTAGGGGCCGCCGCCTTCGAATGTGCCACAGCTGTCCCATATCGCGATGTATTCGCGACTGGTGAACTGGTCGTCATAGCTGTTGTCGAGTTCAGCGCCGAGGACATTGAAGCGGGCGCTCGGGTCATCAACCGAATACCAGGTGCCCTGCAGGTTATTGAGAATATTGTCGTTTATGGTCCAGGGGCGCGTAGTGACGTTGCGCAGCACAACGCCGGCCGTGCGGTCATAGAAGTCCACGATGTCGCCGTCGACAAAAATCGGCGTTCCGGGTGACAGCTGCTGCATCAGGTCAAAAAGAGCGGAGGGCGTGCGCCAGTCTTCGGTGACGTAGAAGGCGGTGCCTGAGGCGTGGAAGTTGCAGACGCGCTGTCCTTCATAGCTGCAGCCCTGCATGATGGCTGCATCGGCATAAGGCTCCCCATGGGTGCCGGGGGTCGCCCTGTCGGCCGGCTCCGCCGTGCCCGGAGGCGTCGCGGGTGGCGGCGCTGCCGCATCGTCTACCAGCGTCAGGGTGAAATGGCGCGCCGTCTCGCCGGTATCGAGCTGCCGGAACCCGGTGCTGTCATATCCCCGGGCTGCGCAGTTCTCGTCACCGTGAATGGTAAAGACATCCGGCGTGGTGCAGAAGGCGTAGTCGCCGCTGGCAAACGGCGCGCCAGCGTCGGTGGCGAGGTAATAGTAGTAACGGTTTTGCAGATCGCCGCGCACAGGCTCCTGGCAGTCGCCATGGTCAATGTTCCACCAGCCCTTGGAAATCCAGCTTTTGCCTTCGGCATAGCCGACTGCGATGCTGAGGCTGCGCCCCGACGAATTACAGATCTCTAACCCCGCAAAGACCGGGCTGGCAAGCAGACTGATGGCAAAGGCAAGACCCGATACCGCGGCTTTCATGGTGTGTTCCTCGCAAGCTGTCCGCCCAGCCTAGGTGGGCCGCCTCACCGCGGCAAGGCAAAGGCCGGTACGCAGTTAATTCCTGATAAGATACTGCCGGGCAGTTTCAACGACCGCTCGCGTGACGGGGGCAAGGGCAGGGGCCATGACCCGGCTGACCTGCCAGCCAAGGGGAACGTCCAAGGCAGTGCCGGGGAGGAGTTCGACCAAGTGGCCGCTCGCAAGCTCTTCTTCAACGAGAGAAAGTGGGTTCATTCCCCAGCCGAGGCCCGCCCTGGCGGCATCCACAAAGGCTTGGCTTGAGGGAAGGAAGTGCGCAGGTGGGGTCACTCCGGGGGCGACATGCCTCTCCATCCAGCAGCGTTGCAGCGCGTCCTTGGCATTGAAAATCAGACAAGGGGCTGCCGACAGGGTTGCCACATTGATGCCTGCCGCGAACCAGCGGTCCAGGTAGGCTGGGCTCGCGGTGGCCACATACCGCAGCGCACCCAATTCAAAAAGATCGCAGCCCGTCACCGCCTTGCTGCCATGTGTCACGGCCGCAGAGACCTCCCCGCGCCTCAGCCAGTCGGCGCTGTGATCCTGATCGTCAATGACCAGGTCGAACAGCAGGTCGGGGCAGGCGGCCATGGCGGGGACGAACCAGGTGGCAAGACTGTCGGCATTGATCGCGCAGCGTAGCTGGGCGGCTGTGCTATCCGCGGGCAATGACAAATCGCGTGCGATCTGCCCCTCAAGCAAGGCAACATCCTCGGCGTGTTTGGCGAGGCGCAGCCCAGCCGCAGTGCCGATGCAGGGCTGCCCACGATTCACCAAAACGGTGCCGATCCGGTCTTCAAGGGCCTTGATCCGCTGTGACACAGCCGAGGGTGTGACATTCAGCGCATGGGCGGCTGCCTCAAAGGAGCCATGGCGTAAAACCGCTCCGAGAGCAGCCAGTTGGTTGGGCGCAAGCTGCATTAGAAAATCTTAATCAGGGGAAGTACCTTTAATTGGATTATCCCCTCGCGGTGAAATAGTCAAAGCCACAGATCAAGATCAGCAACAGGATCGTCTCTCATGTCGTCTAGCCTTGTTTCCGGTTTCGCGCTTGGCTTCAGCCTAATCATGGCGATTGGTGCGCAGAACGCTTTTGTGTTGCGCCAAGGATTGCGGCAGGAGCATGTGTTTTGGATATGTCTGACCTGCGCGGGTTCCGATGCCGTCTTGATCTATGCTGGTGTGGTGGGGGTTGGTGCGGTTTCTGACGCCATTCCCGGTTTTGAACTCGTCATGCGGTTGGCCGGTGCGGGGTTCCTGATCTGGTATGGCGCGCGTAGCCTGTTGGCGGCCCGACGCGGTGGGGAGGCACTGAAGCCAGAGAGCGGTCAAACTTCAAAGGCGCTCTTGCCTGTGCTGGCCACGGTTCTGGCGCTGACCTGGCTCAACCCGCATGTCTATCTCGATACAGTCGTTCTGTTGGGCAGCATTTCCGCTCAATATCCTCAGCCGCTGTTCTTTGGGTTGGGCGCCATGCTGGCGAGTTTTGCCTTCTTCTTCTCTCTTGGATACGGGGCGACCTTGCTGGCGCCCGTCTTTGCCCGGCCCCGGTCCTGGCAGGTGCTTGAGATTGTCATTGGCCTAACCATGTGGGCTATCGCCGGAAAGCTGTTGCTGATGTAACGCAGGGGGCGGCGGCGCAGGGGATGTGACGTTGAGAGTAATTGTCATGTTCAGGGTTGTGCCCGCCTTGGTTTGGGTGTTCTTTCTTGCATCATGAGTGATCCGCAGCAGACAGAGAAAACAGTCCAAAATCCCGTAAAAGGCATCTTCTGGATGCTTGTCACCGGCCTTTGTTTCGTGGCGGTCACAGCCCTTGTAAAATACCTTGGCGGGCGTATCCCTCCGGCTCAGTCTGCCTTTCTTCGCTATCTGCTTGGCCTTGTGTTTCTGATCCCGATGATCGGTGCGTTAAGACGCGCAACGCTTACGCCAAAGCTCTGGGGGCTTTTTGCGGGGCGCGGGGCGCTTCACACGCTTGGCGTCATGCTGTGGTTTTTTGCCATGACGCGAATACCTTTGGCCGAAGTCACGGCGATGAACTACCTGGCGCCGGTTTATGTGACCCTTGGTGCGGCAGTGTTTCTGGGCGAAAAGCTGGCCATGCGCCGGATAGCGGCCATCGCCGCCGCGCTGATCGGGGCGGTGATCATCCTGCGGCCCGGTTTTCGTGAAATCTCACCCGGACATATCGCAATGTTGATTGCCGCCGTGGCCTTTGGTGGATCCTATCTCTTGGCGAAGTTTACGGTAGATGGGACCAATCCAACCGTTGTCGTTGCGATGCTGTCGCTTTGGGTGACGGCTGGACTGGCTCCCTTTGCCATAGCGGTCTGGGTGACGCCGACGCTGGCTGAGCTGGCCATTCTGTTTGGCGTTGCTTGTTTCGCCACTGCGGGCCATTACACCATGACACTCGCCTTCTCAGCAGCGCCGGTCGCGGTCACGCAGCCAGTCACGTTTCTGCAACTGATATGGGCGACCCTTCTGGGCGCTGTGGTCTTTGACGAGGCAGTGGATATCTGGGTGGTCTCGGGAGGTGCGCTCATTTTGGGCGCAATAAGCTTTATCACCTGGCGCGAGGCGGTATTGAAACGGCGCGCGATTACGCCACCGGTTCCGGCCACCAAGGTCTAGGACGCGGTCAGAGCGTCTTCACGACAGGGCCATGTCCACAACGCGATGCGCTGCGGCGCGGGCGGCTTCGGGATCGACGCTGCCTTCTGTCTGTGCGGCCTGCAGCCAGACCCCGTCCATGTAGCACTGCAGCGCCTGACGCGCGGTTTCCACGCGGGCCTCGGGAACCAGACGCCGCAGCTCTGCCAGAAAGTGGCTGCGTACTCTCGAGCGGTTGATCCGGTGCAGCCGCGACAGGCGCGGCGAATAGGGCGCGCTGGCCCAGAACTGCATCCAAAGGCTGCACTGTGGTACCGTAAAAAGATCGTCGGAGAAATTGGCATCCATCACCGCATAAAGACGCTCTTTGGGGGTTCTCGCCTGTCCGTAGCCTTTGACCATCGCCCGTCGCAGCTTGCGCAACAGGTGGCGCATGGTGGCTTCCATCAGCCCTTCTTTTGAGCCGAAGTAATAGTTGATCGATGCGGCCGATGCGCCAGCCTCGGCGGCGATCTCTGCCATTGTCACAACACCATAGCCGCGTTTGTGCACGGCCACGATTGTGGCTTCGATCAGCTCTTCGTTGCGGATGTCACGGATACGTTTTCTGCCCATGTCGCAGTTTTGCGGCACATGGGCGTCGGTTTCAACCGCTGTTATGTTGGTTTTAAAAATTGTATCGCGATTTAAAAAATGTTTGGCTTGCTCGTATGACGTGATAGGGACTGCAGTGGCCCGTTAACAACTGCGGCAGGCGCCGGTGTGCCTGCCAGGACAGGAAGCCCAGGAGAGCGCCGATGCCTGCACCCAACATTCTGATCCTGATGGTGGACCAGTTGAACGGAACATTGTTCCCGGATGGGCCAGCGCAGTGGTTGCATGCGCCCAACCTAAAGAAACTTGCGGCGCGCTCGACCCGCTTCGCCAATGCCTATACTGCATCGCCGCTTTGTGCGCCGGGACGCGCCAGTTTCATGTCCGGGCAGTTGCCTTCACGCACCGGGGTCTATGACAACGCCGCCGAATTCCCCAGTGACATCCCCACCTATGCGCACCATTTGCGCCGGGCGGGCTACTACACCTGCCTCAGCGGCAAGATGCATTTTGTCGGCCCCGATCAGCTGCACGGGTTCGAGGAGCGCCTGACCACCGATATCTACCCGGCCGATTTCGGCTGGACGCCGGATTATCGCAAACCCGGAGAGCGGATCGACTGGTGGTATCACAATATGGGCTCGGTCACTGGGGCAGGTGTGGCTGAGATCTCCAACCAGATGGAGTATGACGACGAGGTTGCCTATCACGCCAAGGCCAAATTGTACGATCTGGCCCGCGGCAAGGACGACCGGCCATGGGCGATAACCGTCAGTTTTACCCACCCGCATGATCCCTATGTCGCGCGGAAGAAATACTGGGATCTATACGAGGATTGCGAGCACCTGCTGCCGGAGGTTCCGGCGATGGAATACGCCGAGCATGACGCCCATTCCAAGCGGATCTTCGATGCCAACGACTGGCGCAGCTTTGACATCTCCGAAGATGACATCCGCCGTTCGCGCCGGGCCTATTTCGCCAATATCTCGTACCTGGATGACAAGATCGGCGAGATCCTCGAGGTGCTGGAAACCACCCGGCAGGAGGCGGTCATCCTGTTTGTCTCGGATCATGGTGACATGCTGGGAGAGCGCGGTCTGTGGTTCAAGATGAGCTTTTTTGAGGGCTCCTCGCGCGTGCCCTTGATGATTTCGGCACCGGATCTTCCGGCAGGGCGCATTGATGCGCCGGTCTCGGCATTGGATGTGACGCCAACGTTAGGGGCGCTCGCCGGGTTGGACCTGGCAGAGATCGAACCCTGGACTGACGGCGAAAGCCTGGTTCCCCTTGCCAAGGGCAAAGAACGCACCGCGCCCGTGGCGATCGAATATGCCGCTGAGGCGTCCTATGCCCCGCTGGTCTCTCTGCGCTACGGCAAATGGAAGTACAACCGCTGCGCGCTGGATCCCGATCAGCTCTTTGATCTGGACACAGACCCACACGAGCTGCGCAATCTGGCGGAGGATCCGGCACATGCGGGAACCCTGCAGACCCTGCGGGCCAAATCCGAAGCCCGCTGGGACCTGGCGCGTTTTGACGCCGATGTCCGCGCCAGCCAGGCCCGCCGCTGGGTCGTCTATGAGGCGCTGCGCCAGGGCGGCTATTACCCCTGGGACTACCAGCCGCTGCAAAAAGCGTCCGAACGCTACATGCGCAATCACATGGACCTCAACGTGGTTGAGGAAAACGCCCGCTTCCCGCGCGGCGAATGACACCCCCTTTCAGAACGGTAGAGAGCATGACACATCCCGCACAGCCCAAAGCCAGCCATTTCATCAACGGTGAATACGTCGAGGACACCAACGGCACTCCGATCCCGGTGACCTATGCCGCCAGTGGCGAGGAGATCGCAACCGTCTATGCCGCAACCCCCGAGATCGTAGAGCGGGCGCTGGCCTCGGCCAAAGAAGCGCAAAAGACCTGGGCCATGATGAGCGGCACCGAGCGCGGTCGCATCCTGCGCCGGGCTGCCGATATCATGCGCGAGCGCAATCATGATCTGTCGGTGCTGGAAACCTACGACACCGGGAAGCCTTTGCAGGAAACGCTGATCGCAGATGCCACCTCGGGTGCCGATGCGCTGGAGTACTTCGGCGGCCTTGCAGGCAGCCTGACCGGTGAACACATTCCCTTGGGCGAGGACTGGGTCTACACGGTTCGCGAGCCGCTTGGGCTTTGCGTCGGGATCGGCGCCTGGAACTATCCGACGCAGATCGCCTGCTGGAAGGGGGCCCCCGCGCTGGCCTGCGGCAATGCGATGGTGTTCAAGCCCTCCGAGACAACACCGCTGTGCGCGCTGCAGGTGGCCGAAATCCTGCATGAGGCAGGCCTGCCCGCCGGGGTCTACAACGTTATTCAGGGCATGGGCGAAGTGGGCGGCGCTCTGGTCACCGATCCGCGCGTCAACAAGGTCTCGCTCACCGGTTCTGTTCCGACGGGCAAGAAGGTCTATGCCGCAGCTGCCGAGGGCATGAAGCATGTCACCATGGAACTGGGCGGCAAATCTCCACTGATCGTTTTCGAGGATGCCGATATCGACAATGCCGTAGGCGGAGCGATCAACGGCAACTTCTATTCCTCCGGACAGGTCTGCTCCAACGGCACGCGGGTCTTTGTACATAAGGACATCAAGGAGAAGTTTCTTGCGCGTCTGGCCGAGCGCGTTGGCGGTGCGGTTATGGGAGATCCGCAGGATGAGACCACGAACTTTGGCCCGATGGTGTCCGAGCGGCAGATGGAGATCGTTCTGGGCTACATTGAGCAGGGCAAGGCAGAGGGCGCGCGGCTGATCTGCGGGGGCGCCCGTGTAGACCGGCCCGGATATTTTATCGCGCCGACCGTTTTTGCCGATGTGACCGACGATATGGTGATCGCCCGCGAAGAGATCTTTGGCCCGGTCATGTCGGTCTTGGATTTCGATGATGAGGCGGATGTGATCGCCCGCGCCAATGACACGGAATTTGGCCTGTCCGCTGGTGTCTTCACCAAGGATTTCACCCGTGCCCACCGGGTGATTGGCCAGCTGGAGGCCGGGAGTTGCTTCATCAACTCCTACAACGATGCGCCGGTCGAGGCGCCCTTTGGTGGGGTGAAGGCCTCGGGCGTGGGGCGTGAGAATTCCAAGGAGGCGATCAAGCACTTCAGTCAGGTGAAATCCGTCTATGTGCGCATGGGCGATGTGGAAGCGGCGTTCTGACTGCCCTTCCGGTCAACGCCCACCCGCCCGCCCCGTTGCCCGTAAGGGCAGTCATGTGGCGAGAGTGAAAGAAACCCCTCTACGACCTTTTGCCGGTGATGGAGACACGCGATGAGAGCTGACTATGTAATCGTTGGAGCCGGTAGCGCCGGCTGTGCCATGGCCTACCGCCTGTCGGAGGCCGGGAAGTCTGTTCTGGTCATTGAACATGGCGGCAGCGACGCGGGCCCCTTTATCCAGATGCCGGGGGCGCTGTCCTATCCGATGAACATGTCGCTCTACGACTGGGGCTATAAATCCGTGCCTGAGCCTCATCTTAACAACCGCCAGTTGGTCACCCCGCGCGGCAAGGTGATCGGTGGGTCCTCTTCGATCAACGGTATGGTCTATGTGCGTGGTCATGCAGGCGACTATAACCACTGGGCCGAAAGCGGCGCCGCGGGCTGGTCCTATGCCGATGTGCTGCCCTATTTCAAACGGATGGAGACCTGGGACGACCGCGGCCATGGCGGTGATCCGGACTGGCGCGGCTCCGACGGACCGCTGCATGTGACGCGCGGCCCGCGCGATAATCCGCTGCATGATGCCTTTGTCACCGCTGGCCAACAGGCGGGCTATCCGGTCACTTCCGATTATAATGGCGAGCAGCAAGAGGGCTTTGGCCCAATGGAGATGACCGTCTATAAGGGCCAGCGCTGGTCAGCCGCCAATGCCTATCTGAAACCGGCCTTGAGGCGCGAAAACTGTGACCTGATCCGGGGCCTTGCCCGCAAGGTGGTGATCGAGGATGGCCGCGCCGTCGGCGTGGAGATCGAGCGCGGCGGCAAGGTCGAGGTCATCCGCGCCAATGCCGAGGTAATCCTGTCAGCTTCTTCGCTGAACTCGCCCAAGCTGCTGATGCTCTCGGGGATTGGTCCGGCGGCCCACCTGGCTAAGCATGGGATTGATGTGATCGCAGACCGTCCGGGAGTTGGAAAAAACCTGCAGGACCATCTGGAGTTCTATTTCCAGTTCGCCTCAAAACAGCCGATCACGCTCTACAAGTACTGGAACCTGTTCGGAAAGGCGCTGGTCGGGGCGCAGTGGCTCTTTACAAAGACCGGCCTTGGCGCCTCCAACCAGTTCGAAAGCGCCGCCTTCATCCGGTCCGACAAAGGGGTGGATTACCCGGACATCCAGTATCACTTCCTGCCCATCGCGGTGCGCTATGACGGTCAGGCAGCGGCCGAGGGACACGGATTTCAGGCCCATGTGGGACCGATGCGATCGCCTTCGCGCGGTGAGGTCACGCTCACATCGGCCGATCCCAAGGACGATCCACGGATCTTTTTCAATTACATGTCAACTGAACAGGACTGGATAGATTTCCGAAAATGCGTGCGTCTCACGCGGGAGATCTTTGCTCAGGACGCGATGAAGCCCTTCGTGAAACACGAGATCCAGCCCGGTGATGCCCTGCAAACGGATGAGGAAATCGACGGGTTCATCCGCGAGCATGCGGAAAGCGCCTATCACCCCTGCGGCACCTGCAAGATGGGCGCGGTGGATGATCCGATGGCGGTGGTCGACCCGGAGTGCCGGGTGATCGGCGTCGAAGGGCTTCGCGTGGCAGACAGCTCGATCTTTCCGCGGATCACCAATGGCAATCTCAACGGGCCTTCGATCATGACAGGCGAAAAGGCGTCCGATCACATCCTGGGGCGGCGCCTGCCGTCCTCCAACGCGCAGCCATGGTTCCACCCGGATTGGCAGAACAGTCAAAGATAGCCCGCACAGACCACCATGTTCGCCTATCAGAGGTGACACGGTGGTAGAACTCTCCTATCGTGACGTCCGTTTAGGGGCGATCAATCTAGGGGGAGGCACATGAGAAGGCTGCAAATGGGAGCGTTGCTATCCGCCGGTGCGATCACATTGGCGGGCTGTTTCGGCTCAACAGAGACGGTGCCGGTCAATCTCGACTTTTCCCGAACGAACTATGGGTTCATTAACTCCGGCGGATATGCTGCGGGCAGTTTTTTTGCCTGGGACAGGAAGCAGGATGAGCTGGTGTTCCTCGGCACGATTCCGGGGTTTGAACCGCCTGCTCCGGGGCGGGGGCGGGATGTGGTTGCGGCCTATGCGGGTGGGCTGGAAATCGGCGGCGAATATGGGACCTACGGTCGCCTGGCCCGTGCCAAGGCAGATGCCTGGGTGCGCAGTATCTCGGCCTTCGAGATCAAGAACGGGACGCGTGTTGCCTATAACGATGTCTACACCAAGATCACCGACCACCTGAACAAGAACACGGCGACCGGCGGCAGTCTTGTCGAGGAATGGGGGATCACCGAAGCGATCGCAGACCCGGATCAGCTGTTCATCATCATCAGGGATGTGACCTACGGGGATGCCATCAGCCTGCAGGTCGATGCAGAGGCGGCCGCCGATGGGTCTTTGTCGGTGCCTGTCAAGGACGGCAGCATAAAGGTGCGCCTCAATGGCCGCGGGCTTGAGGGGATCGCAGGTGACAACATAGAAATCACCTTCTTTGTCTATGTGCTGGAACCCTACTGGAAGCAGAAAGATGGGGTGCAGACGCTTGCGGTGCGGCGCGTCAGGTCCGAGGATATCTCGGGTTTACCCGCTTTGCTGAGGCGGGTCGGGGAGGAGAGCTGACGACTGGGTACCGCAAGCGCATCTTCGAAAAAAATGCATTTCAGCGGGCGACTTGATCCGCGTCAAAGTGAGGGGGTTCGGGCTGTTCTACTGTCCACAAGACAGATGAAGAGAAGGAGCGAACAGATGTCCAACACACCGCATGAACTGGCCGAGGAATTCCCCGACAAAGTAGCTGCAATCAGCGCGTTGAAGCAGTCCGACGCCCATTTTGCCAAGCTGGCGGACGAGTATCACGAGATTAACCGCGCCGTGCATCGCGCGGAAACGAACGTGGAGCCGGTCGAGGAGCTGGCTGAGGTCGAAATGCGCAAAAAGCGTGCCGCCCTTAAGGATGAGATCTGGGGCATGCTGGCCAAAGTCTGATCTTTTGATGTTCTTTAGATGGTTTGTGGGGTCCGCGGAGCGGGCCCCTTTTTGCTGCATGAATGTGCCCGATCAACTGACCTCGTAAGGCAGCACGCCGCGCGCGTTGGCATTGATACTGAGCCGCCGCTCTAGGGGTGGAACAGATCTCTGGTGGCAATCCTTGCGCTCGCAGATGCGACAGGAAATGCCGATCGGTTCATAGGCGGAAGCATTCGTCACATCCAGACTGTCGGCATAGACCAGCGCTTCCGCGTGACGTACCTCGCAGCCAAGCGCAATGGCGTAGCGCCGCACAGGCGATCCAAAGGATCCACCCGGTTTCGACACATCCCGCGCCAAGGAGATGTAGCGGACACCATCGGGTGTTTCCGCAAGCTGGCGCAGGAAGCGGCCCGGCGTTTCAAAGGCCCGGTGCACGTTCCACAATGGGCAGGCCCCACCAAAGCGGGCAAATTGCAGGCGCGTGGCTGAATGGCGCTTGGTGATGGTTCCGGCCTGATCCACCCGCACAAAGAAGAATGGAATACCCTTGGCGCCGGGGCGCTGCAGGGTCGAGAGGCGATGGGCGACCTGCTCGATTGAGGCGCCAAAGCGCGTGGCCAGAATTTCCAAGTCGTGACGGCAATTCTGCGCTGCCGACAGGAACCGCCCATAGGGCATCAGTGCTGCACCGGCAAAGTAGTTGGCGAGGCCAATCTTGGCGATGGCGCGGGCCTCGCTGGTCTGGAAGCGGGCAAAGTCGAGCGTCGCCTCCAGAAGATCGTTCTGTGCCAGCAAGGCGACCTGCAAAAGAAGCTGGAACACCTGTGTTGAAGGCGCGGTTCTGCCGGATAGCCGCAGCGTTTTCGTTGCTGCATCATAGCCGCGCAGGCCTGTCATCTCGGCCATCTCCACGGTGATCCCCGCAGTCTCCAGCGCCGACAGCGCGGCCATACGAACATCTGCCTCTCCGGCGAACCGTTCGGCGGCGCGGTCCACCGCGTCGATGTAGTTGTCGCAATAGTGAAAGAAGTCCCTCACTTCCTCCCAGGGGCTGGCCTGAATGCGGGCATCCTCACGTCCGAGCGCCTCATCAAGGGAGGCAAGTCTTTCATGCGTTTGCCTGTAGGCTCGGTGCAGTGTGAGAAAAGCGCGCGCGAGCGCTGGGGCATTGGATGCAGTGAGGCGCAGATCCGCGAGCGGCGGTGGATCGTCCGCAAAGACGGGGTCTGCCATGGCCTCTCGCATGTCGCTGACAAGGCGTTCGCTGTCACCGGCGCTCAACTCGGTCACGTCCATCCCGAACTCCTGAGCCAGTGCGAGAACCACAGTCGTGGACACCGGACGGTTGTTATTCTCCATCTGGTTCAGATAGGGAAGGGAGACCCCCAGCTTGGCCGCAAAGGCCTTTTGGGTCAGGTCAAGCCGGGTCCGCATTTCGCGCAGCTTGGCGCCGGCATAAAGTTTCTGGGTGGCCATCGGGCGTACCTTTGCAAATCTCACGCCCCGCTAGTGTATAAATGCAAACCTCTCTCGGCAAGCCGAGAGAGGCCGAGGTCAAAGGCGCAACGCTTTCTCGCGCTTTATGACCAGTATGATTGCCACAAGGCCCAGAATAGCAGTTGCGAACATGATGGCCAAAAGGGGAACCGCAGTTGCTCCGGGCACCAGAACCCAGCCAGCCATAGCGCTGAGGCCTGCACCGCCGCCGATCATGATCGCGCCGCTGAGACCCGATGCAGATCCCGCCAGGTGCGGACGCACGGATATGGCGCCTGCGGTCGCGTTGGGGATTGCCATGCCATTGCCGATGCCAACAAAAGTCATGAAGCCAAAGAAGGTATAAAGGTTGTCCAGCCCTGCGATTGCGATAGCGAGGGACACGGCCACGCCGCCGCCATTGATGACACATCCCCAGAGAACCATCCGATTGACGCCAAGCGCGGTTGAGTATCGGCCCGAGACGAAATTTCCCATGAAATAACCGACCGCCGGGGCGGAGAAGCACAGACCCAGGACGGCTGGGTCAAGATTGTAGACTTGTGTTCCGACAAAAGGAGCTCCGCCCAGATAGGCAAAGAACGCGCCGGAGGCGAGGCCGGAGGCCAGCGAATACCCCCAGAACCGTGGAGATCGGAACAACTCGGGGTATTCACGGAACTGGGCGATCAGTGTTTTGCCGCTCTTTTGCGCGGTCTCTCCGAAATCGAAGTAGGTCAGCGCATAGGTGGCGAGGCCAAGGACGACCAGCAGCCAGAAATTTGCCTGCCAGCCAAAGACCTGGTCGAGCACGCCTCCGATCGCGGGGCTGATCATGGGGACAACGGCCATGCCCATGGTGACATAGCCGATCATGCTGGCCGCTTTGTCGGTGTCGTAAATGTCCCGCACCGCAGCCCGGCTCAGGACCATGGTGGCCGCAATGGCAGCCTGTGCCATCCGGAAGAACAGGAACACCTCGGCGTTTGGGGCAAATATGCAGCCAAGGGTGGCGAGCAGAAACAGAAGGATACTGGTCAGAATGACAGGTCTGCGACCCATTTTGTCCGATATCGGACCGACAAGGATTTGCACGACAGCGTTCACGCCCAGATACAGTGCTACAGAGAGCTGCATCAGGCGATAGTCCACTTCGAAATAGGCCGCCATCCCGGGAAGGGAGGGCAGAAATACATTCATCGCGAGGGCTGAGATCCCGGCCAGAAGGATCAGCGTGCCAATATGGGGTGGTGAAAACGTAGGCGCGGTGCCGCCGGATTTAATTGTCATGGCAAGGATCTAATGCAGCCTTGCCGCCTTGTCCATCAGCACAATTCCACACAGCTATGTGCGCTCTAGGTCAGGTTTCAGTGCGGCGTTGTGTTCAATCTGTCGGGCTGTCGCTGAGATCAGGGCCGGACATTGGGGCAACAGTTGGCTGTCCATGCGCACTTGCAAATCACACCCTAGCTCCTGCTGCAGGCGAGCGCAGCGAGTGTAGGGCGGGTCACTGTTCGGCGATCACGGATTTGTCGTCCCGCTCGCCTCCGGCGCCGGGCCTTTACCCAAGTCGGCAAACACCGCCAAGTGGTTGGCTCCCGGTTGGTTTGGGTCTTTGAATGGGGGCGTTGGGTTGGGGCGAACATGCCGCCTTTGCGGCGGGAATTGCGCGCAGCGATCGCGAAAGTCCAGCAAGCAAGATGCGACATGCGTTGGCTTCAAAATGAGCTCGTATTCACAACGATAGGCCGACAATTTGCGGATTATTCAAACTTGCAGATCATGTATGCAAAGGGTTTGCAAATTTGCGACAAAGGGCTTTGGTCCCTGCCACCTGCGCGTTACAGTCCTCTGCAAAATCAAAGGGGACCTGTGCCATGAAAGATATCCTTTCCGAGCTGGAAGAGCGCCGCGACGCCGCGCGGCTGGGCGGTGGGCAAAAGCGGATCGATGCCCAGCATGGGCGCGGCAAGCTGACAGCGCGCGAGCGGATTGACCTGTTGTTGGATGAGGGCAGCTTTGAAGAGTTCGACATGTTCGTCTCGCATCGCTGTACCGATTTCGGCATGGATCAGCAAAAACCTGCAGGAGACGGTGTTGTCACCGGTTGGGGCACCGTCAACGGTCGCCAGGTTTATGTCTTTAGCCAGGACTTTACGGTTCTTGGCGGCTCCGTTTCGGCCACGCATGCGCAGAAGATCTGCAAGATCATGGATATGGCCGTGCAGAACGGCGCGCCGGTGATCGGGATCAACGATTCTGGCGGTGCGAGGATCCAGGAGGGGGTCGATAGCCTTGCGGGCTATGGGGAAGTCTTCAAGCGCAACGTGATGGCCTCGGGCGTGGTTCCGCAGATCTCGGTTATTATGGGCCCCTGTGCGGGCGGTGCGGTTTACTCCCCGGCGATGACTGACTTCATCTTTATGGTGAAAGACAGCTCTTACATGTTCGTGACCGGGCCGGATGTGGTGAAGACCGTGACCAACGAGCAAGTCTCGGCCGAAGAGCTGGGCGGCGCGGGTACCCATACCAAGAAATCCAGCGTGGCTGACGCGGCCTTCGAGAACGACGTCGAGGCGCTTGCCGAGGTGCGCCGTCTTGTGGACTTCCTGCCGCTGAACAACCGCGAAAAGCCGCCGGTGCGGCCGTTCTTTGACGATCCGGCGCGTATTGAAGACAGCCTTGATACCTTGATCCCGGAAAACCCCAACACGCCCTATGACATGAAGGAGCTCATCGTCAAAGTTGCGGACGAAGGGGACTTTTACGAAATCCAGGAAGAGTTCGCCAAAAACATCATCACCGGTTTCATTCGCCTTGAGGGGCAGACCGTAGGTGTCGTTGCCAACCAGCCGATGGTTCTTGCCGGCTGTCTTGATATCGACAGCAGCCGTAAGGCCGCCCGGTTCGTACGCTTTTGCGACTGTTTCGATATCCCGATCCTGACCCTGGTTGACGTGCCAGGCTTCCTGCCGGGTACCACACAGGAATACCGCGGCGTTATCAAGCATGGTGCCAAACTGCTTTACGCCTATGCCGAAACAACCGTGCCGACCGTGACGGTGATCACCCGCAAAGCCTATGGCGGTGCCTATGTGGTGATGGCGTCCAAGCATCTGGGCTCTGACTTCAACTATGCCTGGCCCACGGCGGAAATCGCGGTGATGGGCGCCAAGGGCGCGACCGAGATCATCCACCGCGCGGATCTGGGCGATGCAGAAAAGATTGCCGCCCATACGGCTGATTACGAGGACCGCTTTGCCAATCCTTTCGTTGCGGCCGAGCGCGGCTTCATCGATGAGGTCATCCAGCCCAAATCCACACGTCGTCGCGTGGCGCGGGCCTTTGCGAGCCTTCGCAACAAGAAGCTTCAAACCCCGTGGAAGAAGCACGACAACATTCCGTTGTGATCTGAATGACGTCCGGTTGGAATATCCTGCGCGAAGAGGGGGCTTTGACGCTGTGCCGTCAGTCTCCGCCCCGCTTTGATGTGGCGGCCGCCACGGATCTGCCCATGGCGGATCCCTTGCGGTTGGCGCATCAGATCCGGCAAGATGTCTGGCGGGCGCTGCAGAATGTGCGCGGGTTCTCTCCGGTGGTGCGGGTGGTCAGGAGTGCTGACGGACTCAGAGTCACTGCCGGTGGCCGTGTGCTTGGTCCTGTGTCCGCCGTTCTGGCCGAGCGTGTCGATGCTGTTCTGGCCGACCCGAAAAACCGGCGCCGTTGGCTGCGGCATGCAGGCCGAGGGCGGGAGGTCAAGCTGTGAATTGCAAATCATATGACAGTTTGTGCCGCGGTGGCCACCACGGGGTGATTGCCTGGTCGCATCGGTACCCACATGCGTGTGCGGTGATTGCGCCGCGCCGAACAATGTCGCGGAAAGACTTCTTTCTGCACAAAATTGTAACAACGTTTGACATGAGGGGCGAATCAGCTCCATGATCTGGCCCGTAGGCATACGGTTAGCGCGCGCCGCGTGCGCAGCGCCTGCAGCCCCGGCAGGAGGAGCCCATTGTGTATGGGGTCGGGGCTGCGGTTATGCTAGTCTTCGGATGGTTGTTGTGTTCGCAGCCCTAATCGGTGCGCCGGCAGCGGCTTTTGACACAGCCGCTGCATCTGTTTCCGTTCCCTCTGGTCAGCCTGTCACCCTCAACGAGATCCTACTTGACACCGAGCCGGGCCAATTGTGGCTGAGGTTGCGGTTTGTCGCACCGCAGATTGCGCGCTCAGGCGGTGCCATCACCCATGATCAGGCGGCGGCAGATATGGACCACCTGTGCAAGAATCTTGCCTTGCCCTACATGTCCGAGCAGGCGATTGCACCAGAGCGGGTCGTGATCTCCTTTTCCGATCGCGCCCTGCCGTTTGGCGTGCAGGATGCGGCGGCCACCCAGTTCTTTGAGGTGTATCGTCCGTCTGGCGACACCTGCATCTGGGAGGGGTTTTGATGGCAACACAACATCTTGCGGCTCGCGGTGAGGTTGTGCCCGCGCTTGCGGCTTTGTCGCCACAATGGCTTCTCCTGCAGTCTTTTCGGTGTGAAATCGGTGGTTTGTCGGCTATCATCGCACCGGGCAGCATTGTGATTGCCCGTTTATTGAGGTCGAGCCATGCCCGGATGCCGTCTGGCCGTGGTTTCAAGGCAAAAATCAGGAGACAGAAATGTCCAAGAGCATCAAGCTTTTCACGCTGGCAAGCCTGCTGGCGGCCGTCGCAGCCTGCGGCAGCAAAGAAGAAGAATTTGTCATTGTCGAGCCCGAGCCCATTTCGGTCGAACCGACATACACCGGCAAATATAAGTAACACCGACAGGGGTCCGGCCCTGTGGCCGGCCCCTAACGCCGTGCGCGGTGCCGGATCGGGGGCATCGTCATGCTGAAACACCGTGGCTTTCCGGGCCGTCTTCCGGGTACCGATTTTCAATTCACAATCCGCCGTCCGAACCCCAAGGGGGTGACGCCGATCACCAAGCGTGAGCGGTATCGCGACCGCCGAGCGCCGGACCGGCGCGCCGACGCCGCCTTCATGAAGGCACTTTGGGAACACTTTGGCGACCAGCCTTTTGAACGCGGCAACCTGGATGCAGGGCGCCTTAGCTGGCTGTTCGGGCGCGAAGTGGTCGCAGTAGACGAGGATTTTGATCCAGCGGACTATGAAGCGCTTCTGGTCATCAATGTCGATCTGGCACGCCAGTCCTTTCCCGAAGCTTTTGAGGATGGGGGTTACTGATGCGCGCCTCGCGGCCCGATACCCATGTGATGAGCACCTTTGTTGCATCTGGCGATCGAACTGCGATCGGCGCGATTTCGCACAGCCGAGCTCGGTTTCAGCGGGAAACTGCGCAGCCGTGCGGTGCGAGCACGCTCGGGCTTCCCGCCCGACGCAAAAGCTGCAACCGTTGGGCAGCGACACGGTGTTCCCGCGTCGCTACGCATCTGTTCCAGTCCCTCGACTTGGAAGGGCAGGCCCGCGACCCCATCCGCGGCCTGCCCGCTTTTTTCGCGCATCTTAGCGCTCTGCGCACATTGGCGGAACCTCGCCATAAGGTACCAAGTTTCCGGCAAAGTGCCGCCGGATCTGTTTCTGTTGAGATCCCGTCATTGCAGGAGTTGGATGGCTCAGCCATTTCTGTTCTGAAAACACAGCAGAGCAGAAAAGGATCGTTGCAATGCAGGCAAATCACATCGCGCTGGCCCTCGCCCTATGCGGCGGGCTTTCAGCCTGTGGGCAGACAACCGGCGAACAGGTTGTCTACGGCGCCAGCGCAGGGGCGCTTGGCTCGCTCCTGCTGGACGGCAACCCTGTCACGGGCGCCGCTGTCGGCACCGCAGCAAACCTCATTTACTGCAAGGAAAACCCCGGAAAGTGCTGATCGCACGCCCGGTTTTCTTGCACTGACATTCCGGTCCGGTTGGGCCGGTTCACCCACCACTCAGATGCCGTGCCCGGATGTGTTTCGGGGGCGGCATCTTGTATTCCGGCCCAATGGAAAACCGGGGCCCACAAGAAAACAAGGGACTGCCAATGTTTGATAAGATCCTGATCGCCAACCGGGGCGAGATCGCCTGCCGCGTTATCAAGACCGCGCGCAAGATGGGCATCAAGACGGTTGCCATCTATTCCGACGCGGACAAGCAGGCGCTGCATGTCCAGATGGCAGATGAAGCCGTGCACATTGGCCCGCCGCCTGCGAACCAGTCTTATATCGTGATCGACAAGGTCATGGATGCCATTCGTCAAAGCGGCGCACAGGCTGTGCATCCGGGCTATGGCTTCCTGTCCGAAAACGCCAAATTCGCCGAGGCGCTCGCCGCCGAGGGCGTCGCTTTTGTCGGCCCCCCCGTTGGTGCCATCGAAAGCATGGGTGACAAGATCACATCCAAGAAGATCGCTCAGGACGCCAATGTCAGCACCGTGCCTGGCTACATGGGGCTGATTGAAGACGCCGACGAAGCGGTGAAGATCAGTCAGGAAATCGGCTATCCGGTGATGATCAAGGCCTCTGCCGGGGGCGGCGGCAAAGGCATGCGGATTGCCTGGAACGACGAGGAAGCCCGCGAAGGCTTCCAGTCTTCCAAGAACGAAGCAGCAAGCTCTTTCGGGGATGACCGGATCTTCATTGAGAAATTCGTGACCCAGCCCCGCCACATCGAAATCCAGGTGCTCTGCGACACCCACGGCAATGGCATTTATCTGGGTGAGCGGGAATGCTCGATCCAGCGCCGGAACCAGAAAGTGGTCGAAGAGGCGCCGTCGCCCTTCCTGGATGAGGCCACCCGCAAGGCGATGGGTGAGCAGGCCGTGGCACTGGCCAAGGCGGTGGGCTATGCCTCTGCCGGGACTGTGGAGTTCATCGTCGATGGCGACAAGAACTTCTACTTCCTGGAAATGAACACCCGCCTGCAGGTGGAACACCCAGTGACCGAGCTGATCACTGGCGTTGACCTGGTGGAGCAGATGATCCGCGTTGCCTGTGGCGAGCCGCTGAGCATCACTCAGGACGACGTGAAACTGACGGGCTGGGCTATTGAAAACCGTCTTTACGCCGAAGATCCCTATCGCAACTTCCTGCCTTCCATCGGTCGGCTGACCCGCTACCGCCCGCCGGCAGAGCAGGCCTCTGGTCCGCTTTTGGAGAACGGAAAATGGCAGGGCGATGCGCCCGAAGGCGCGGTTGCGGTCCGCAATGACACCGGCGTCTACGAGGGCGGCGAGATCTCGATGTATTATGATCCCATGATCGCCAAGCTCTGCACCTGGGCGCCGACCCGCGATGCAGCGATTGCCGCCATGCGCGATGCGCTGGATGGGTTCGAGGTCGAGGGCATCGGTCACAACCTGCCGTTCCTGTCGGCTGTGATGGATCACCCGAAGTTCGTCAGTGGTGACATGACCACCGCCTTTATTGCCGAGGAATACCCGGATGGCTTTGAAGGGGTAGAACTGCCCGAAGGGGAGCTGCGCCGTATTGCGGCGGCCACTGCCGCGATGCACCGTGTGGCCGAAATCCGCCGCACCCGCGTGTCGGGCCGCATGGATAACCACGAACGCAAAGTAGGTACCGATTGGGTTGTAACCTTACAGGGGGAGTCTTTTGACGTGGTGATCGATGCCGATCATGATGGCTCCACTGTTCGCTTTGCCGATGGCGCGGCCATCCGCGTGGCTTCGGACTGGACGCCGGGCGATCAGCTGGCGCGTGTTTCTACCGATGATGACATGCTGGTTCTGAAAGTGGGCAAAATCTCGGGCGGTTTCCGCATTCGCAGCCGCGGCGCCGACCTGAAGGTGCATGTGCGCACGCCCCGTCAGGCCGAACTGGCCCGCAAGATGCCCGAGAAACTGCCGCCGGATACCTCGAAACTGCTGCTGTGCCCGATGCCCGGTCTGATCGTGAAGGTCGATGTTGAAGTCGGGCAAGAGGTGCAGGAAGGTCAGGCGCTTTGCACCGTGGAGGCGATGAAGATGGAGAACATTCTGCGCGCCGAGAAGAAGGGCGTGGTCTCCAAGATCAATGCCATCGCGGGCGACAGCCTTGCGGTTGACGATGTAATCATGGAGTTCGAATAAGGTGAGCCAGAGGGCAGCCCATCCACCGGGGGCAACTGCGCCCGGTCTTGATCAGGACAGGCTTCCTCCTGTCTGTGGGGCTGCCCATGGTCCTTTGGTTTCTGGAAAATTGCCCAAATGCACCAATTCTTCAGATCTCGCTGCCAGGCTGTTCCAGCGGGAGACCCGCGCTTCGGGGCTGCATGCTGACCGCATGGCAGCCCGTCCGTGTGGCGCTTCCGTTGCTGTAAGATGTCAAGGGGTTCTGGAGGCAAAGGATGCGGCGTACTACACTGGGCTTTATTTCAGGGATGCTCCTTCTGTCGGCCTGCGCGCTGGACAAGGAAGAGGAAGTGCGTGCGCATGTGTCACCGTGGGTGAAACTGGGCGATACGTATTTCTTCGAGTCCTCGTCAAGCTGCACGGCCGCCGTGTTTCACACGGAAAGTCCGCGCATCAGCTCGCTGGTTTCCAAGGCACGGTCGGTCTCCACGGGCATGAAGATGTTGTCGGAGGGCAAGCCTGTTGCCTTCGACGTCGGCGGCAAGACACCCAACATGCTGACCGAGGACATCATGTCCCGCGATCTGCCGCAGGGGATCAGCGTGCTCAACTCGGGCCTTGCAGGGGCAAACTGCATGAGCGAACTGGTCAAGAGCATCTACTATCAGGCGATCATGAACCCGCAGTCGCGCTTGATCTTCGACCCCGAAGGAGACGCCATGATCGTTGTGGACCGGCAGGCGGGAGCTCTTATCTACGTCCGCGGCAACGGCTAGGAGGTCAGCTGCCGCGCCGTTCTTCCACTTCGCGCAGCCGCGAGGGGAACTTGTCAATCGTGCGACTGAGTTCGCGCACGCTCCACGGGTGGGGTTTGCGCAGTTTAACCCCGCCATCCTTGCCAACCAACACTAGCATGAACCCGCGTGGGCGCAGAGCCTTGCGCAGGTCAGAGCGTTTTGACGGATCGGTGTCGGTGAGCACAACGACGTCGCGATCCAGCAGATCCGCCGCGCCGTTCTCCAGTCGCTGCATCTGGTCCTGGAAACGTGGATCCTCTGGGCTGTCGGCGAATATGACGACGGGTCTTTTGTGCCAGAGGAATGCGTCAAGGGTGCCGTCGTATTCGGGCAGGACAAGCACCGGCGCGTCTGTTGCCGAGGTATCCTCCGCCAGCGCTGACACTGGTAGAAAGGCTGCAAGAACAAGGGCTAGGATTGGTTTCATGGTCTCTCCTGTTGCCGGTAATATATGCCGCTCCGGCGCGAATGCGATGGTTGAATGCCGGGGAGAACAAAAAAATTCAGCGCGCATTAACCGCTTTGAGAGGGGGCGTGTCGCATGATCCTGCGGTCTCCCTCTGATCGTCCGCCAAGGCGGGCCCCGTCCAAAGGACTGGAAAAGCGATGCAAGTGATTGTTCATCTGGGTGCCCATCGGTGCGCCACAACCTCGTTTCAGGATTACCTTCGGTTCAATGCGTCGGCACTGGCTGAGAAGGGACTGGAGGTCTGGGGGCCGGACCGCACACGCCACGGGCTGTATCACGGGATTCTGCCCGAACCATCGGTGACACCCGCGGCCAAGGGCGCCAAGCGAGCCAAAGGTCGGCTGAAAATGCGCCTTGACCAAAGCTGTTCTGCGGGGGTCAAAAAGCTGTTGATCAGCGATGAGAACATGATGGGCAGCATGCGTGAAAACCTGCGCCTTGGCGGGCTTTATGACGGGATCGGTGAACGGCTGGCCCGGTTTCATGAGGCCTTTGACGGAAGAGTTTCCATACTGGCGGTCAATTTGCGTAGCCTTGAAGCCTACTGGACCTCGGTGCTGACCTATGCTGTTGCGCGCGGCCACTGTGTGCCCACCGGGCGACAGCTGGATCGTCTGCTGGAAAGCACCCGCAGCTGGCGCGATGTGCTGACAGACATCGCCTGCTCCATGCCGGGCGTCGACATTCGTGTGCTGCCGTTTGAAACCTTCGGCGGGCGACCTGAGGTACAGTTGGAACTCCTGACGGGGCTCAAGGGTCCGCGCGAAAGCGCCCGGATGCGCCATGCCGCCTCGCCCCGGCTGGAAGAGCTGCGTGCAATGATGTCCACTTCGGCGGCTCGCGCCCTGCCGGACGGAGAAGGGCGCTGGCGCCCCTTTGACGAGGTGCAAACCGCAGCTTTGCGCGAACGCTATGCGGATGATCTGATGTGGCTGGCGGCAGGTGCCGATGGGCTGTCCCAGATCCGGCTGATGAATGATCCAGACAAACAGGCGGCGGGAGATAACCCGCTCCAGAACGACTTGACGAGAGGAAGACCCCATGACGAAGACAGACGATTGGCGGGCTCTGGCTGAAAAAGAGCTGCGCGGACGCCCGCTTGAAGAGCTGACCTGGCAGACGCTCGAAGGTATCGACGTCAAACCGCTGTACACCGAGGACGACACCAAGGCGCTGCCCCATATGGGTGGCTTGCCAGGCTTTGGCCCCTTCACACGCGGCGTGAAGGCCACGATGTACGCAGGCCGTCCCTGGACCATCCGCCAATACGCGGGGTTCTCCACGGCGGAGGAATCCAACGCCTTTTACCGCCGCAACCTCGCGGCCGGTCAGCAGGGCGTTTCGGTTGCCTTCGACCTTGCGACCCACCGCGGCTATGACAGCGACCATCCGCGCGTTGTTGGTGATGTGGGCAAGGCAGGTGTGGCCATTGACAGCGTCGAGGACATGAAGATCCTTTTCGACGGCATCCCGCTCGACAAGGTTTCGGTCTCGATGACCATGAACGGCGCGGTGATCCCGATCCTGGCCAATTTCATCGTTGCAGGCGAAGAGCAGGGCCACGACAAGAGCCTGCTGGCGGGTACCATTCAAAACGACATTCTGAAAGAGTTCATGGTGCGCAACACCTATATATACCCGCCTGAACCGTCGATGCGGATCATCTCGGACATCATCGAGTACACTTCCAACGAGATGCCCAAGTTCAACTCCATTTCGATTTCCGGCTACCACATGCAGGAAGCGGGCGCGAACCTGGTGCAGGAGCTGGCCTATACCCTGGCAGACGGGCGCGAATATGTGCGTGCGGCTATTGATGCAGGCATGGACGTGGACAAATTCGCGGGTCGTTTGTCCTTCTTCTTTGCCATCGGCATGAACTTCTTCATGGAGATCGCCAAGCTACGCGCGGCGCGCACCCTTTGGCACCGGGTGATGACCGATTTCGGCGCAAAGAACGACCGGTCTAAAATGCTGCGCACCCACTGTCAGACCTCGGGCGTGTCCCTTCAAGAGCAGGATCCGTACAACAACGTCATCCGCACCGCCTATGAGGCGATGTCGGCGGTTCTGGGTGGCACGCAAAGTCTGCACACCAATGCGCTGGACGAAGCCATCGCTCTGCCGACCGATTTCTCGGCCCGCATTGCCCGCAACACCCAGCTGGTTCTGCAAGAAGAAACCGGCGTTACAAACGTGGTCGATCCGCTGGCGGGCTCCTACTACGTGGAGACCCTGACCAACGAGCTGATCGAAAAAGCCTGGGCCCTTATGGAAGAGGTCGAGGAGATGGGCGGCATGACCAAGGCGGTGGCCTCCGGCATGCCCAAGCTGCGCATCGAAGAAAGCGCCGCCCGTCGTCAGGCGATGATCGACCGCGGCGAAGAGGTGATCGTCGGCGTCAACAAGTACCGCAAGGACAAAGAGGATCCGATCGACATCCTGGATGTGGATAACGTTGCTGTGCGCGAAAGCCAGATTGCACGGCTCGAAAAGATCCGCGCGGAGCGGGATGATGCAGCCTGCACGGCAGCCCTTGATGAAGTGACCCGCGTGGCCAAAGAAGGCGGTAACCTTCTGGCCGCCGCTGTCGAAGCCGCCCGTGCCCGGGCCTCGGTTGGAGAGATCAGCATGGCGATGGAAAAGGAATTCGGCCGTCACTCGGCAGAGGTTAAGACCCTGGCGGGCGTCTATGGCGCCGCCTACGAAGGCGACGAAGGCTTTGCCGCGATCCAGAAGTCCATAGATGAGTTCGCAACCGAGGAAGGCCGCCGTCCGCGTCTTCTGGTGGTCAAGATGGGCCAGGATGGCCATGACCGCGGCGCCAAGGTGATTGCTACGGCCTTTGCCGATATCGGCTTTGACGTGGACGTCGGCCCGCTGTTCCAGACCCCGGACGAAGCGGCGCAGGACGCGATCGACAACGATGTGCATGTCGTCGGGATCTCAAGCCAGGCCGCAGGCCACAAGACGCTTGCACCGCAGCTGGTTCAGGCGCTGAAAGAGCAGGGGGCCGAGGACATCATCGTGATCTGTGGCGGCGTCATTCCGCAGCAGGATTATCAGTTCCTTTATGACAATGGCGTCAAGGCGATCTTTGGCCCCGGCACCAATATCCCGGAGGCCGCTCAGGATATCCTGGAGCTGATCCGCAAGGCACGCAGCTGATTATCGACCCGCTGATGGGATGAAACTGTTTTGTAAACTCACCCGGCGCCCCGACAGCGCCGGGTTTTGCTTTTGATGACTCGCTGGCGCGGCTCATTGGCTTTGATGTTGTGCCGTTGAGATCTACAGCTAAGGTGCGCCAACACGTAAAGGAGAGAAATCCGATGATGGAGCTGGATCACATTGCAGTTGCCGGTGAAACACTTGAGGAGGCAGTCAACCACGTAGAGGCTGCCCTTGGTGTTCCCTTGCAGGCTGGGGGGCAACATCAGGTCTTTGGCACCCACAATCGGCTCCTCGGGCTGGCTGATGGTCTCTATATGGAGGCCATCGCTATCGACCCGGACGCAACGCCCGAACGCAGCCCATGCTGGTTTGACCTCGACAACTTCAGCGGCACGCCGCGCTTGACCAACTGGATTTGCAGAGCGACCGGATTGCCAGCCCTTTTGGAGCGCCTTCCCAAAGGCGCAGGAGAGCCCGTGGCTTTGACGCGCGGCGATCTGGTCTGGGATATGGCGGTGCCTGCCGATGGCAAGCTGCCGTTTGACAATCTCTTTCCGGCGCTCATCGAGTGGCACAGTGCCCATCCCGCGCCACGGCTTGATCAGCAGGGCTGCGCGTTGCGCCGACTTGTGATTTCTCATCCCGATGCGGCGGACCTGGAAGAGCTGTTGCCGCTCAAGGATGGGCGCCTGGTGTTCGAGACCGGTTCTGCGGAAATGGAGGCCGAATTCGACACGCCGCATGGGATCCGCGTGCTGCGCTAAGAAAATTCCGGGCATTTGCGTGCTGCGGCCCTGACAGGGGCGCAAAAGGTCAGTAGGGTTACCGCATGTCGTTGTGGAGCCGTATATCCGACGCGCTGGGCGCGCTGGCCAAGGGGGAAAGCCTTGCGCATGTCTTTGACAAGCTGAGGGCGCCGCCTGAACGCACCGTGGGCTTTGCCATCGCCGTCATCGCGTTAGGGGCCAAGATGGCCAAGGCAGACGGGCAGGTGACGCGCGATGAGGTCACCGCTTTTCGCGAAGTCTTTCAGATTGCCCGCGAGGATGAGGCTGGGGCAGCGCGGGTCTTCAACATGGCGCGCACCGATGTGGCGGGCTATCAGGACTATGCCGCTCGCATCCAGCGCATGTTTGCGGATGATCCAGCGACGTTGTGCGACTTGATGGAAGGTCTGTTTCACATTGCCATGGCTGATGGTTTCTATCATCCGGGCGAGAATGAATTCCTGGAGGATGTAAGCCGGATCTTCGGCCAGACTTCGCAGCAGTTCAAAGCCTTGCGTGCACGTTTCGTGACGGATGCGCCGAAGGATCCTTATGCGGTTCTGGGGGTGCCTCCGGACATGCCGCTCGAGGAGATCCGCAAGCACTGGCGGCGCCTTGTGCGGGAAACTCATCCGGATGCCATGATGGCGCGCGGCGTGCCCGAAGAGGCGGTGCGTCTGGCGGAAAAGCGGATGATAGACGTCAACCGCGCCTGGGACGAGATCAATGGATGCGGGGCCCATGCGGCTGGTCACCTATAATATCGAGTGGTTCTCCCACCTCTTTGACCAGAACGACCAGCTGATGCTGGACAACAAACCCTCGGGCCGTCACGGCGTTGATCGCTATACGCAAGGCGTGTCTTTGGCGCATGTGTTCCAGACGCTGGATGCGGACGCAGTGATGGTCATAGAGGCGCCGAATACCGGACGGCGCCAGCGCACCGTGCGCGCGCTTGGTGCCTTTGCTGCAGAGGCCGGACTGCGCACAAGCGAAGTGGTCAGCGGTTTTGCTACTGATACCCATCAGGAAATTGCGCTGATGTATGACCCTGCAGTCCTCAGCGCTGAACACGACCCGCAGGCCAGCGCCGAAGCGCCACGGTTTGACGGCCGTTTCGAGATAGACCTGGATACGGATTCTGTGCCGGAACAGGTGCGGTTCTCCAAGCCACCGCTTGAGTTGAAAGTGCTTACACAAGGGGGGACGTCCCTGCGCATCATCGGCGCGCATCTGAAATCCAAGGCGCCCTACGGAGTCGAAGGCCATGATGCGATCATTCAACGCGCCATTGAGAATCGTCGCACCCAACTGGCACAGGCGATCTGGCTGCATCGACGTATCTCTGACCATGTTGCGGCAGGGGAGGAAGTGATCCTGATGGGCGATCTGAACGACGGTCCGGGTCTTGATGAATACGAACGGCTTTTCGGGCAGTCCTCTGTCGAGATTGTAATGGGACAAGAGCTACGCGACCCGCATGCCCAGATCCTGAGCCAGCCGCGGCCCGGCAGCCCACCCAGTACCGCGCGGTTTTATGACGAAGAGAAGAAACGCTATTTCCGGGCCTGCCTCGACTACGTTATGATCTCGAAGGGTCTTGAAAGCTGCCATCCGCGCTGGCGGATCTGGCATCCATTCGAGGATGCGGCCTGCTATGCAGACGAGGTGTTGCGAGAGGCGCTTTTGCTGGCCTCGGACCATTTTCCTGTCAGTCTGGATCTTGACCTGACTTAAAATTGCGATCTGTCACGCCTATATTGCAACCATGAAACAGTTTGCATGCATAAGCGCCCTTTGCCTGACCTGCCTTGCAGCACCCGTGGCTGCCGAAAAAGCAGAAGACGGCGGCAAGGGATTGATGGAGAAAGGCGCCGAGATGTTCTGGGAAGGTCTGCGCCAGGAAATGGGACCGGCGCTGGAGGATCTGCAGGCTTTTGCCGAGAGCTTTGCCAGCGAGGTTGGCCCGTCAATGCGCGAGTTTCTTGCCCAGATGGGACCGGCACTTGCCGAAATCGCGTCCGAGGTCGAGGATTGGAGCCGCTACGAAATGCCGGAAATCCTCCCAAATGGTGACATTATCATTCGCAGGAAGCCTGACCCGGCCCCGGAGACGCCCGAGCAGCCAGAACCAAAGGCGGGTGTGACTGACCTCTAGTCCAGCCTCTATCCGGGCGCGGTCTTAGCCGACGACTTTGACTTTGCATTCAGCCTCAAGTGCGTCGCAGAGCGAGTTCAGGCGGGCTTCGGCGACCTCTCCAAACAGCGGCTCGGCGGCGCGCGGCAGCTCAAGCGTCAGGTGTTTTTTGCGCGGCTGCCATTTCAGTTTGCCGATACTGTCAGTATTGCTCACCATCAGCATGGCGCCAAAACGCATGGCCTTGCCCAGGATCTCTGCCTCTTTCTGACCCTTCTCATCCAGTAGATCATAGAGATATTCGAAAGCGGTGCCCTGACGTTTGTTGCGATAGCGATGCAGCAGGGCCAGCCCCAGAAAGACCCGCTCAGAGTGTTTCAGCCCGCCGAGATTGGCGCGGGTGGCATTGTCGAAACAGACCTCGGCGCGGTAATCGGGATGCGCGCGCCAGCTCACATCATGAAGCAGGCACGCGGCCTTGATCAGGCGCTTTTTCGTGTGCGGCCCGTTATTGAACAAGGGGATCACAAAGTCATAGAGCGTCTTGCCAAAGCCGGGGATGCGGGCGTCCTTGGCCTCGGCAAAGCGACTGGCCTCGACCAGCGGGTCGCGTTCGCGCAGGCGCTGGGGCATCTGCTCATAAAGCAGCCCTTCGCGGATCCCGTAGCTTGAGACGGCGATATCCTTGGGTTTGAACGTCTTGACCAGCCGGTTGAGCACGTCGATTGCGTATGGCACCAGCGACATCCGCGCCGCAGAGATCCCCGTTTCGGCCCGCAACGCTTCCATGTCGCGTTTGTCGATGTATTTCAGCGTTGCGCGCACGTCCTTGGCGCTCATCCGATATTCATGCAGAACTTTCAGCGGATAGCCGCGCCGCGCCATATCGATCCGGGCAATGGCCCGCCAGCTGCCCCCCACAAGGAACAGACGATCGTTCTGCTTGCCCATTTCGGCGTGCAAATCATCCATGACGGCCGCGATATGCGCCTTGCGCCCGCGTCTGCCGCCCTTGATGTCGCGCAATTTCAGCGGTCCCAGCGAAGAAGTAACCCGTTTACCCACCTCGCCGCCGTGGATCTCGGCCAGCTCCATCGAGGAGCCACCGATGTCGCAGACCAGACCATAGGAGCCCGGCCAGCCCAAGAGAACCCCTTGCGCTGAAAGCCGCGCTTCTTCGCGGCCGTCGATCACCCAGATCTTGAGACCGGTTTCGCGCAGCACATCGGCGCAGAAATCAGGTCCATCTTCGGCATCGCGCACTGCGGCGGTTGCGACAACAGACAGGGGCGGCAGCCCCATCCCTTCTGCGAGACACTGGAACCGGCGCAGGGCGGCCAGGGCACGGGCGCGCCCCTCCGGGTTCAGGTGGCCGGTTTCAGAAAGGCCCGCACCAAGGGCGCACATGATCTTTTCATTGTAGAAATAGGCCGGACTTCGGGCAGCACCGTCAAAAACCACAAGCCGGACAGAGTTCGAGCCGACATCCACCACGCCAACGCGGGACAGGGCGCGCGCATCGGGAGAGTCGAACAGGGGTCGGCCAAAGGGACCCCAGTCGGCGGCGGCCGGCATTTCGGTCTCAAGTACGGTCATGGGCGCTCCGTATTGCGGCGTGTGGTCAGGATGGGGGAGGGCAGGATTCGGGTCAACTGCCCGAACCGGCATTGGTTTCCGGATCGTTGAGGTTCGGGTCCTCGGACATCAGGCGAACGGCTAGCGGGCGGGACAATGTGCGCTTTTCGGCAAGCGACAGCCGGTCGAGCTGTTCGACAATGCGGGCTGCGGCAGCAAAGGAACGATCCATATGCGCCACGAGGTAGGGGATCACATCGGGTTTCGGCGTGATTTGGCGATCATTAAAGAGTTTGGCCAGCACCACGGCCAAAAGAGCATCGTCTGGCGGCTGGAGCTCAGCATGGGTGGCGGCCTGAACGCGGCTTTGCAGGTCCGGCAGGGATAGGCCCCAAAGGTTCGGTGCTGCGCGTCCCGTCATCATCAGATTAAAGCCGTTGGCGAGAACCAGATTGTGAAGGTGGAACAAGGCTTCCTGCGCCAGGGTATTCTGGGCAATCAGCGGCACATCCTCGACAACCACGGGGCCGCTTGCCAGCACGGGTACCTTGGTCTCACACAGGTCAATGGCCTGCACGATACGCGCTCCCGAGGCACTGGCCCAGACATGAGCGAGGTGGGTCTTGCCCGATCCGGTAGGACCGGTGAGCACCAGCTTTCCGCTCGGCCAGGCAAAACCGGGATCCAAGAGGGCGACTGCCATCGCATTGGATGGCGCGACAAAGAAATCATCGCGGCCCAGCGCTGTCTTGGCGGGCAGATCGAAACTCAGCTGTTGCGCCATTTTATTTCTGCGAATCCCGGTGGCTCAGTCCCTGGTAGAGGCGGCTGTCCAGATACTGTTCGGTCAGGAAACGTGCAACCACGCCAAGGGCCGCAGCCACAGGAACGGCCACCAGCATGCCGACAAAACCAAAAAGCGCACCAAAGACTGATAGCGCCAAAAGCAGCCAGACAGGGTGCAAGCCGACAGACCCGCCTACGAGCTTGGGTGTCAGGTAGTTGCCTTCGATCACCTGGCCGACGGCGAAGATACCCGCGACCAAAGCAATGGACCACCACTCTCCCCAGAACTGGAACAAGGCCAGCCCGATGGCGAGGGCACCACCGATCAACGCCCCGAGATAAGGGATGAAGGTGACAAGACCGGCGATGAAACCCACGGCTAGTCCAAAATTCAGTCCCACGACCATCAGCGCGACCGCGTAATAGACGCCAAGGATCAGGCAGACCGTGCCCATACCACGGATGAAGGAGGCCAGAACATTATCAATCTCTCCGGCCAGCCTGCGGATGATCGGGGCATGATCACGCGGCAAGAGGGCGTCGATCCTTTCAATCATACGGTCCCAGTCGAGAAGTAGATAGACGGCCACCACCGGTACGATCACGAAGAGAACCAGAATATTGACGACCGAAACAGCTGATCCAACGAGGGATTCGAACAGCTCGATCCCCTTGCCCTGCAGTGTGCCCGCGATTGATGCGATGGTCTGCTGCGCGCGGCTTCCCTCGGTAAAGACGGAGGGAAAATGTGTTTGGGCAAAGCTGCGCAGATCGCGGAAGGCCTCGGGCAGAACCCGGATCAGATCGCTCAGCTGATAGAGCAGTGTCGGCACCACGACGAGAAGCAAAAGCATGAAAGTCAGCATCGCGCCCACTGTGATGACGGCGGTGGCGCCTGTGCGGCTGAGGCCCCAGTCTTCCAGTTTGTCGGCAATGGGGTCGATCAGGTAGGCAATCGCTGCGCCCAGGACAAAGGGCAACAGCACATCCCCCAGCACCCAGAGCACGATCGCAAAAACGACCGCGGCAACGCCCCAGTATTGAAACTGCTTCTTGGCTGGAAGTGCCATGTTCAAAGCGCCCCTGAATGGCCTGTTCGATATTCTCTTAAGTCATTGCCCATGCTGCGGGCGCATGCAACCGTGAATGGCCGATCGGAGAACACGCCAGCGGGATCAAAGTCTGATCTTAGTGGATCCGAACGCCCTGAAGCTTCAATTCTGCCTGAACGGCGGTCACGTCGACGCTTGCAAGCGGGCTATCCGATTTGATCGAGAGCGCTGCAGCAACGCCAGCCCCCTGACCGGCAACGGCGCAGCAGGCCATGTTGCGGGTTGCGGCATGAGCGACCTTGTCACCGCCGACCGCCCGGCCAGTAACAAGCAAGTTCTCGACACCCTTTGGCAGCATCGCCCGGTAAGGGATTTGCATGTAGCGTCCGGTGGTTGGCAGAATCAGGATACCGTAGCCGTCGATGAATTCTGGGTAGATGCCGATGGTGTCTTCGAAACGGCCCTGGTTGCGGGTCTCGTCCTCGGTGATGTTGTGGTGGGCGTCGATCTTTCGAGTGTCGCGTATGCCGATCGTCATGCCAAAGTTGCGCAGCCGCGCCCCTTCGCAGCCCGGCGTGTAGGCCTTCAGCGCATTGATCGCATGCATTGCCTGCTTGCGCCCTTCAATCTCGAACCGGGTCATGCTGTCAGGGTCGGTGCCGTCGCAACCCGCAAGGTGCACAAGGTTCATATAGGTCATCTCGCCGCTGTCATGGACGGCCCCCCAGGTGCCGCCAATGGTATTGAGATACGCCGGGATGACGCCGTCTCGCAGGGCCTGGGCAAAGGGTTTGGCGAGGAAGGGAGAGAACATGTCATCCTCTTTGCCCGAGGTCTCTACCTCCCATTCGCCGGTGGACCAGTCCTTGTAGGTTTGCGGGTCGGCCTTCACGCCTTCCATGAACTTCTGCTTGTCGACGCCTGCGATGTGGAACATGACGCTGGCGGCCTGCATTTCCTCGACCGGGGTCTTGATGGTGGGGGCGCCCATCGCATGCGCGATGTCCGCATCGCCCGTTGCATCGATCACGCGCTGGGCCAGGATCGCCTCGCGCCCGGCTTTGGATTCGGTGATGACGCCGGTGATCCGGTTGCCTTCGCGAATGGGAGCCACGAACATGCGGTGCAGCATCGGGTGGATGCCCGCCTCCTCAACCAGCCGGTCTGCCACCAGTTTGAAGCCTTCGGCGTCGAGTTCATAAGACAGGGACTGGCTTTCGGGAACGGCGGCATCCATCGCTTTGGCGCGTTCTTCGAACTCCCAGCCGATACCGCCGGCCTCGACAGTCTGTTCATGGCGATACCAGGCGAACCCCTCGACACCAACCGCAGTGATATTGCCGCCAAAGCAGCCGAAGCGTTCCAGTAGGGTGACGTCAACCCCGCAGCGGGCAGCCGCCAGCGCCGCCGCCAACCCGCCGGGGCCAGAGCCCACCACAAGAACATCGGTACGATGCACGACGGGAAGTTCGCGGGCGGGTTCGGTGATTGTGTCGCGCATCGGTGCCTCCAATGAATTTGATCCAGCATTCACAAAATGAAATCACTGTTCAACTGGATTCGCGTCAGGAAAGGTCTCGGGCAATTCCGTGCATGTACAAAGCCTGATTGCCTGAGGCGCGGGGATGGCTTAGACCGCTTGGAAACCCTTCGAACGAATGAGAGCGACATGCGCCTGTCCCGTTATTTCCTGCCTGTTCTGAAAGAAACCCCTTCAGAAGCCCAGATCGTCAGCCACCGCTACATGCTGCGGGCCGGCATGATCAAACAGTCCGCCGCCGGGATCTACTCTTGGCTGCCGCTGGGCTTCAAGGTGCTGAAAAAGATCGAAGGCATCGTCCATGAGGAACAGATGCGCGCGGGCCATATCCCGGTTCTGATGCCGACAATGCAGTCGGCGGACTTGTGGCGCGAGAGCGGCCGCTACGATGCCTATGGCGAGGAAATGCTGCGCATCACCGACCGCCATGACCGCGATCTACTGTTCACACCCACCGCCGAAGAGCTGATCACCGACATCTTCCGCAGCCATGTCAGTAGCTACAAGGATCTGCCGCTGACCATGTACCAGATCCAGTGGAAGTTCCGCGACGAAATCCGCCCGCGGTTCGGCGTGATGCGGGGGCGCGAGTTCTACATGAAGGACGGCTACAATTTCGACCTGACCAAGGAAGACGCGCTGCACGCTTATAACCGCCACTTGGTCAGCTACCTGCGCACCTATGAACGTATGGGTCTGCAGGCGATCCCGATGCGCGCGGACTCTGGCCCCATTGGCGGCGATGACACCCATGAATTCCTGGTTCTGGCCGACACCGGCGAGTCCGAGGTCTTCTACGACAGCGCCGTCACCGATATTCGCCTAGGCGAGCGGGACATCGACTATAACGATGTGGACCAGTGCCGCGCCGTGATGGAAGAATTCACTGCACTATACGCTCGCACTGACGAAACCCATGATGCGGCGCTGTTCGACCAGATCCCGGCCGAGCGTCAGCGCAGCGCACGCGGCATCGAAGTGGGGCAGATCTTCTATTTCGGAACCAAATACTCCGACCCCTTAGGCGCAACCGTGCAAGGGCCCGATGGCAAATCCATCCCCGTTCACATGGGCAGCCACGGTATCGGCGTCTCCCGTCTGGTCGGTGCCATCATCGAAGCCAGCCACGATGAGAACGGCATCATCTGGCCCGAGGGCGTCACGCCTTTCCACTGCGGGATCGTCAACCTCAAGCAGGGTGACGACGAGGCTGACGCGGCCTGCAACCAGATCTACGCTGCCCTTGTCGCCGCAGGTCTTGAGCCGCTCTATGATGATCGCAAGGAACGGGCAGGCGGGAAGTTTGCCACAATGGATCTGATCGGCCTGCCTTGGCGCATCACCGTCGGTCCGCGTGGGCTGAAAAACGGCGTGGTAGAAGTCACCTGCCGCCGCACCGGCGAAAGCGAAGAGCTGAGCCCGGAAGAGGCAGTGAAGAAGATCGCCAGGATTTATGAACCGCACACAGCAGGGCGCGGTTTTTAAGTTACGTACACCTTTTTTGGGGGCGTCAACAAAAGAAAGCAGGCTTTTGGGCCTGCTTTCTTGCGTTTCGTCTTCACGCTTGACAGACGGGCCTTGGCTCTGCTCAGATTTCTCCAATGGGTGGAAACGAGTGTAGAGGTGATACTGTTATGCGGTACTTGCTGATCATGTGCGCGGCGCTTGTGGCGTCAATGGCGCAAGCAGAGCCAAAGGCCGAATTCAAGCGAACCCTGTTCCCTGTCGGAAAATACTTGGTCTTGAACGGCACAGTTTACCTGACCAAAGGCGCTGAAAACGTGTCTAGCCCAGGCCAAATGGGGCTTTTGACCGGGCGTCGCGGGTTGAGCGGAGGGCTGATCCAGAACGGTTTTGCAAATGTAACCACTCTGCAGAATGTCACCTCAAGTAACGGTTGGGTCTTCGAAATTGATGGAAAGGACCTGGCCAAGGTTTCGGTCGGGGGAACCGTGTCCAGCGGCGATGCCATAGAAACGCTGGACCTTGCAGCAGACGGAAACATCAGCCGAAACATGAATAAGAACGCCGCATACAAGGGGATTCTTCTTTATGCGGCTGACTGGGTCGAGGTTGATCGGCACATAAAGCGCCTTTGGGAAAGCGATACGGCGAGGAACTACCTTATCAACAATGATTTTCGCGTCGTCGACAGCGTGCTTTATGCAACCGGATACACCGGTGGCGGCCAGTTGAAGGTAGACGGAACAGCGAACCTAGACGGCTCCGGCGGCGGCGCTGTCGGCTCGGTCAAGGTGAAGACGACGGCCAATGCGGACAAGACTTATTCGATCAGCCTTGCCGATGAGAGCGTGATCGCCTTCTCTGCCCGACACCTGTGTTGGCGCGATGGCCAATTCGCGGGCACGGCCCCGGACGTGATCGGCGAAAAGCGTCCCAAATCCTGCCCTGCCTACGACGACTAGCCGTTGCTGCTGTATCAAGGTTTCAATCGGCGCCTTCTGGGCGTTCTGGTCGACTTCGGTAGCGCTTGCTTGACCCTTTTCACCGGCGGTCATAGGGTCCGGCTGAATTGAGGCGGCAAAGACCGGAGTAGCAATGGCCCATACACCGCCACCGTTTTCGCGTTTCGAATGGATGATCGCCTGGCGCTACCTGCGCGCGCGTCGGGCTGAGGGCGGTGTCAGCGTGATGACATGGATCAGCCTGATTGGCATCACCCTTGCGGTATTTGCACTGATCGCCACTCTGGCCGTGCGCTCGGGCTTTCGTTCCGAATTTGTGGGCACCATCCTGGGCGCGAACGCCCATGTGACGCTTTACTCCTATGGGGAAGTGACCGAGGACGGGCGTCTAGACCGGAAGATCGAGGATTTCACCGGCATGGCCGCCCGTGCAGGCCAGGTCCCCGGCGTGATCCGGGCTGCGCCTCTGATCAAGGGGCAGGTCATGGCCAACCTGCGCCAACGCAATGCGGGCGTCGAGGTGTTTGGGATCTCAGCGGCAGACCTGCAGGCCATTCCCGGAGTCGCGCAAAGTGAGGTCTTCTCTGGCGATCTGGCCCGCTTTGAAGAGGGGGTCGCCATCGGATCGGGTGTGGCCCGCGAACTGGGTGTGGGGGTCGGTGAAAGGATCAAGCTGATTTCTCCAAATGGCGTGAAAACTCCGTTTGGCACCAGCCCGCGCGTCAATGCCTATGAGGTGGTCTATATTTTCACCGCTGGCCGCTATGACATCGACCGCACGCGTCTCTACATGCCCTTCGCCGATGCACAGGCGTTCTTCAACCGCGAAGGTGCGGCGGATGAGATAGAGGTCATGGTGCAGGATCCCGAAGCCGTGGATCGCATGGTGGTGCCACTGTTGCAGGCGGCGGGGCAGGGGATTGGCGTCTGGACCTGGCGCGATGCCTCGGGCGGGTTTCTGCGTGCACTTGAGGTCGAGGACAACGTGATGTTCATCATCCTGTCGATCCTCGTCCTGATCGCCACCATGAATATCGTTTCGGGCCTGATCATGCTGGTCAAGAACAAGGGACGCGATATCGGCATCCTGCGGACCATTGGCCTCAGCGAAGGATCCGTGATGCGGGTGTTCTTTATCTGCGGTGCCTTTACCGGGGTTGTCGGCACGGTCTTCGGTGTGATCTTGGGGTGTCTGTTTGCGATTTATATCGATCCGATTTTCTCGTTCGTGAATTATGTCATGGGCGGCGGCGTCTGGGATCCCTCGATCCGGGGGATCTATGCTCTGCCGGCCGAGTTGAACCTGCCCGATGTCCTGTCTGCCGTGGCGCTGTCACTGGGCCTTTCTTTTGTGGTGACGATCTTTCCGGCGCGGCGGGCCGCGCGCCTGAACCCGGTCGAGGCGCTGCGCTATGAGTGAGGATAAGACTGAGACACCTGCAGCGCTGGAGCTGAAAGGGATTTCCAAAGCCTACAATCGTGGCAGTGCATCCCAGGTGGATGTGTTGCGCGGCTTGGACCTGTCTTTGAACCCGGGTGAGGTGGTGGCGCTGGTGGCCCCCTCGGGCGCGGGGAAGTCGACCCTTCTGCATATCGCAGGCCTTCTGGACACACCGGATGCAGGCAGCCTGTCGATCGCGGGGCAGCAGGTAATAGGACTTGGTGAGGGCAGCCGAACTTGCCTCCGCCGCCGGGATATCGGCTTTGTCTATCAGTTCCATCATCTGTTGCCGGAATTCTCTGCCGCTGAAAACATCATCTTGCCGCAACTCGCCAATGGGGCCAGCCAGAAACAGGCAATGGTTCGCGCCAAAGAACTACTGGAGCTTGTCGGCTTGTCCGCACGCTCGGCCCACCGTCCAGCAGAGCTTTCGGGCGGCGAACAGCAGCGTGTTGCCTTCTGCCGGGCGCTCGCCAACCAGCCCAGTATTTTACTGGCGGATGAGCCCACGGGCAATCTGGATCCGGGTACATCGGATCAGGTGTTCGGGGTTTTGATGAACCTCGTGCGCAGCTCAAATCTTGCGGCCCTGATTGCCACCCACAACCTTGAGCTTGCGGCCCGGATGGACCGTGTGTTGCGCCTGGAAAACGGCGTCGTCACTCAGGCCGATCCCGTCTGACCTTTACCCATGCGGGCGGTTTACGCTTCTGGAAGAGGTGGATAGACTTGACGGAAAAGATGCGAATGAAGCGACCAAACCGGCAGGAGCGAGCCTTATGAATATCACCCGAACCCTCGTTGCCCTTCCCCTTGTTGCCGGGCTCGCAGTTGCCTGCACTGAAGTTGTGAACAGCATGCCGACGCCTGAAGAAGGGCAGGCGATTTTTGATCGAAACTGCGCGCTCTGCCACGGCAGCAATGCCGATATTGCGGCCCGTGATACCTCGATCAAGGCGCCTGATTTGCGCCGGATCACGGCCCGCCATGGCGGGGAATTCCCGCGCGCCAAGGTGATGTCGCAGATTGACGGATACGGGCGCGGCAAGGTCGGCGCCGATAGAATGCCCGAGTTCGGAACGCTTCTTGAAGGGGAGCTGATCCCGGTCGAGGTAAACGGCACCCTGACTCCCACACCACGCCCGCTGGCTGCGCTGATGACCTACCTTGAGAACATTCAAACCGACGGTTAGCTGCAAACCCCGCGCAGATCCGCGTCTTTCCAGGGCAGGTAAACATCGCTTTGGCGGCGCTGTGGCAGATCAGTGACCGGCATCACCTCTTTCAGCATGGCATGCAGCCGCTTGGTGCGCGCGCCCTGCGGCGCCAATGCGCGGCAGCAGACGTATTCCTCGACAATGGCGCCTTGCTGTTCGTAGCCGTAGCTGAGGAAATCGGGACTTTGATCCAATTCGAACAGATAGGGATCGGGGTTGCCGCTGTGCTCGGCGGCGGCGAGCAGCGGCGTATAGCCGGTACGCGTGCGGTTCTGCCATTGCCAGACATGGGTCATCTCATGGGCCAGCAGCATCGCCTCCACCAGATAGAGCCGCTCCGGGTAGGCGGGCAGGTAATCCTCTGTGTACCAGTCGCTGATGAACAGGATCCGGTTGAAGACGGTCATCGCCGCCGGGGAGGAGGTGACGCGTCCTTCCTTCACCGGCGGCAGGATGCGTTCGCGGCAGGCGATACGCGGGCGCGCTTTGCGATAAAAGGTGCGGGTCGGAACCGGGGCGCCGTCGACGATGCGCACTTTCTCCATCTGCACATCTTCCCCGTGGATATCCGACAGGAAGGCGCGTTCCTGCGGGGTCAATTCGCGCCCGCAGGAGGTGAGGATCAGGGCAATCAGGACAAGGCGCAGGATCATGGCATCACGCTAGCGCAGCAGGCGCGGGCTGCATAGCGGTGTTACGCGGCATAGAAACTTGCGGTGGCGGTGGCGACCAGCTTGCCGCTGTCCTCTTCGCTCATCTCGGCGCGGGCAAAGACCAGCGATTTACCGGCCCGCACCACCATGGCGCGGCAGAGGATCGCGCTACCCACCCCGGGGCGCAGGAATTGCGTGTGCAGATCCGTTGTCGCCAATGCCCTCACGCTGCCGTTATGGGCAAAGGCCGCCAGCACCATCGAGGTATCGGCCAGCGCCGCCAAGGCCTGGCCTGAGACGATGCCGCCCATGCGCGCAAGGTTCGGTGTCAGCGGCATGCGGAGGGTTGTTTCCTCCGGGCTGGCCTCGGTCACGGTCAGATCCAGCGCCTGCACCCAATCGGCAAAGCCTTCGGCCAGAACGGATTGCAAATCCTGTGGGGTCATGGACATCTCCCTGTTTTGGGCGAGGTTAGCGGTAGGTAGAGGCAATGGAAACGGGCAATTGAGACCTGTGCTGCAACGCCTACTCAAAGACGCGCCGCTTACAAGGTGTCCCCTTGGGGCGTGGGGCGTCAGCCGCACGGCCCGCGCCTGACCTTCCCGTCATGCCGGAGGCATGCTTTCAGCATGACGAAGGTGCTTCACGCCTCCCCAAGGTCAGGCGCGGGCCTTCTGTCCAGGTCGTGATGCCATACCGAGCTAAGGTGATCGCCAGTTTGATAGAATTGACGGATTAGTCGAATATAATCTTTAAAGTCTTTGTTTTGCTGAACTATTCTGTTTACTGTTCCCCAATCGACGTCAGTCCTTGCTCTAGCAGGCAGGAGTATTTCGCTGGACGAAAAGTCTTCTGGGTCAAACTTAATGACTCCGATTCCGTGTAGTCCGGAGAGAAGGCGTAACTCGCTAAGCGTATCACCGCCATGAAACTCTACAGCCACTAAATATCCAAAGTTGGCCCAAGAAGAGTTGCTAACAGTTTGAAAGAATGCCTCGCGAAGGTTACTTCCATTGATCTTCAGTTTAAGTTCAAATGACCAAAGGTTGGTTTTCTTGTCGGAGTACTCTTTGGCGCAATCAATGACCTCTCTGTCCCATGCCCGACTTAGATCTTCCATGCCAACTAAGTCCGGAAATAGCCACTTGTTTCCAGACATCCCCCTGTTATTGCATGATTTACGCTCGTCTATTCGCTTGCTTAGAACGCTTAGCTCATCTCTGAGGTACCTTCGGAAAAGTGGGTAGAGATCATGCTCACTCAACGCACTGTTCGCGTTGGAACTCGGGCTATCTGACGGATTTAGGAGGTTGCCTGAAACCTCTTCTTCTTCAGTTTTTGAAGAGTAGAAGTATTTTCGAGGTCTGCCTTCGGTCGTCCTTACACCGTGCCTTTTTTCCAATCGCGAACGCTGTGCCCCAATTTCCGCCACAATCTGTTGAAGCATTGCTTCTGGAGTATTCAATGGGACTTTTCTGGCGTTGCTAGACAAACGCTTTTTCTCGGTTTCGTCTGGGTAAGTGCGCACAATCCAATGAGCAATTTCCCTTGCTGTAAAACGCTCTTCTGGATTTTCCTTAAGAAATTGAGGAACAAACTTTGTAATACTAAAGTTGCTCATTTTGCCCCCTCAAACATCCAGCTCCTCCACGAACTTCGCGTTCTCCTGAATATACTGGAACCGCAGTTCGGGTTTCTTACCCATCAGACGCTCGACCAGATCGCCGGTCTCGCCCGGTTCGTCCTCGTCAATCGTCACCCGGATCAGCTTGCGGGTCTTGGGGTCCATGGTGGTCTCTTTCAGGTCTTTCGCGTCCATTTCACCCAGACCCTTGAAGCGGGAGACATCGATCTTGCCCTTGCCGCCCAGCCCTTTTTCCAGCCAGGCATCGCGCTCTGCCTCGTCCAGGCAATAGACGCGCTTTGCGCCTTGGGTCAGGCGGAACAGCGGCGGGCAGGCGAGGTACAGGTGGCCGCCGTCGATCAGCGGGCGCATCTGGGTGAAGAAGAAGGTCATCAGGAGCGAGGCGATATGCGCGCCGTCCACATCCGCATCGGTCATGATGATGATCTTGTCATAGCGCAGATCATCGAGGTTGAACTTGGTGCCAAGGCCAACCCCCAGCGCCTCGCAGAGGTCGCTGATCTCCTGGTTTGATCCCAGTTTGTTCGACGCCGCGCCAAGGACGTTCAGGATTTTCCCTTTGAGCGGCAGCAGCGCCTGATATTCGCGGTTGCGCGCGCCCTTGCCCGATCCACCGGCCGAGTCGCCCTCCACGATGAACAGCTCGGTGCCTGTGCGGTCTTTGGAGGTACAATCGGTCAGCTTGCCCGGCAGGCGCAGCTTCTTGGTGGCGCTTTTGCGCTGGGTTTCCTTCTCCTGCTTGCGGCGCAGGCGTTCTTCGGCGCGGAGAACAAGGAAATCAAGAATGGCGCCTGCGGATTTTGTGTCGGCGGCCAGCCAGTTGTCGAAATGGTCGCGGACCGAGTTTTCCACCATGCGGTTGGCGCTTTCGGTCGACAGGCGATCCTTGGTTTGCCCCACAAAGGCGGGGTCGGCGATGAAGCAGGACACCAGCGCGCAGCCCCCGGTCAGCAGGTCATCGCGCGAAATCTGGCCTGCCTTCTTGTTACCGACCAGCTCGCCATAGGCCTTGATGCCCTTCAGGATTGCGGCCCAGAAGCCCGCAACATGGGTGCCGCCCTCGGGCGTGGGAACGGTGTTACAGTAGCTCTGGATGAAACCGTCGCGGGTCGGGGTCCAGTTGATCGCCCATTCCACATAGCCCGGCTCGCTGAATTTCTCACGGAACTCGACCTTGCCCGCAAAGGGCGCGTCGGCATAGGTGGTGGCCTTCCCCAGAACCTCGGTCAGGTAGTCGCGCAGGCCGCCGGGGAAGTGGAAGGTGGCCTCTTGCGGGGTTTCGCCGTCATCAATCGCGGATTTCCAGCGGATTTCGACGCCCGAGAACAGATAGGCCTTGGAGCGCACAAGGGTGAACAGGCGCTTGGGCTTGAAACGGTGGTGCCCAAAGATCTCTTCATCCGCGTGGAAGGTCACCGATGTGCCGCGGCGGTTGGGGGCGGCGCCGACCTTTTCCACCGGGCCCTGCGGGATGCCGCGCGAAAAGCGCTGTTCGAACAGCTCCTTGTTCTTGGCGACCTGAACCACCATGGAATCTGACAGCGCGTTCACAACCGAAGAGCCGACCCCATGCAAACCGCCCGAGGTCTGGTAGGCCTTGCCGGAGAATTTGCCGCCTGCGTGCAGGGTACACAGAATGACTTCGAGTGCGGATTTATCCGGGAACTTGGGGTGTGGGTCGATCGGGATACCGCGACCGTTGTCGCGGATGGTGACCGAGTAGTCTTCGTGCAGCTCCACCTCGATCCGATTGGCATGGCCAGCGACCGCCTCGTCCATGGAGTTGTCGAGGATCTCGGCGACCATGTGATGCAGCGCGCGTTCGTCCGTGCCGCCGATATACATGCCGGGGCGCTGACGGACGGGTTCCAGCCCCTCCAGCACCTCGATCGAGGAGGCGTCATAGGTTTCGGCGTCAGGCGTGCTCAGAAGATCGTTGGCCATCTTTGTCGGGCTGCTCTTGGTTGCTTTTGGTTAAGGGGCATTATGGCAGGTGTCAGCGCCGCGGGGAAGAGGGGGAGAGGTCTTGTGGATAAGCCTGCGCCGATGTGCCATGTAGTCTGCAACAGGCGATGGGAGAGGCGCGCGAATGACAAAAGGGAACGATCTGGATCCACAGGATTGGGCGGCTTTCCGGGCCGAGGCGCATCGCATGCTGGAGGCCTCGCTCGATCAGCTTCAGGAGGTGCGGGATCGTCCCTGGCAGCCTGTGCCGGATGATCTGCCGGAGCGATACCTGATCGGGCAGGGTGGTGATCTGGTTGGCCGTATCGAGCGGGATGTGCTGCCTCACCACGGCGGCAATATCCATCCGCGCTTCTGGGGCTGGGTGCAGGGCTCCGGGCTGGCCTCTGATCTGATCGCGGGCATGGCGGGCGCTGTGATCAACGCAAATGTTGGCGGGCGGGATCATGGTGCGGTCTACATGGAGCGCGCGGTGATCGACTGGACCCGAGGCAAGATGGGCATGCCCGAAGGAGCGAGTGGTGTTCTGACCACGGGGACCTCGCAGGCGACGGTGATCGCCTTTCAGGCGGCGCGGGTACGGGCGCTGCCTGATGTGCGCAAGACCGGGCAGGGGACAGTGCGGCTGACGGCCTATGCCGGTGTGGGGGTGCATAATGCGACCCGCAAGGCGTTGGAGTTGATCGGGGTCGGGGCCGACAACCTGCGTCAAGTGCCGCTGATTAACGGGCAGATGGATGCGGAGGCGCTGTCCCGGATGATCGCGGCGGACCGGGCTGCGGGGGCCGTGCCTTTCCTTTTGGTGGGGACTGCGGGTTCTGTTGATCTGGGTCTCTTTGATGATCTGAATGCGCTTGCGGATCTCGCTGCAGATCACGGGCTGTGGCTGCATGTGGATGGGGCCTTTGGCGCCTGGACGCGGATCGCGGATGACCCTTGGCGGGCTTTGAGTGACGGGATCAATCGCGCCGACAGTATCGCGCTTGATTTCCATAAATGGATGTATGTGGGCTATGACTGTGGCCTTGTTCTGATCGCGGATCAGGCAGCGCACCGCGCCGCCTTTGCCGCGCGCCCGGCCTATCTGGAAGGGGCCGAAAGCGGCCTTGCCGGGGGCGATCCCTGGTATTGCGACTATGGGATTGACCTCTCGCGTGGCAATCGCGCGCTCAAGGTCTGGTGCGCGCTGGAGGCTTATGGGGAGGCGGCCTTTGCCGCAGCGATCACGGGCAATTGCGCACTTGCCCGCGTCATGGGGGAGGAGGTTCAGAGACATCCCAATATGGCCCTTGGCGCTGATGTGGTCTCAAATATCTGCGTTTTCACAGCGCGTGTAGACCTTTTGCCAGAAGAACAATCGCAGCTAAACAGCCGGATTGCACGACGGTTGCAGGAAACCGGCGAGGCGGTGTTTTCCACTACGCGCGTGGGTGCCGTGACGATGTTGCGGGCCGCCATAACCAACCATCGCACGCGACAGGAAGACATTGTTGCGGCCGTCGATGCGGTGGCCCGGATGGCTGCCCTGCCGTCAATTTGATCTGATCTGGAGCCGAAGGCTCTGGCGCTGGCGGGGATCCTGTTTAAGCTGCGTCGAAACCATGGGAGGACGTACATGGCCTGGATCGAAACCATTCCTTTTGCCGAAGCCACCGGCAAGCTAAAGAAGCTCTATGATCGCGTCACCGGCCCGGACGGCAATGTCGACAACATCATGATGGTCCACAGCCTGCGTCCACATTCCATGGAGGGCCATATGGCGATCTACAAGAACGTACTGCACCACACCGGCAATGCAGTGCCAAAGTGGTTCCTGGAGGTGTTGGGGGTCTGGGTCTCTTCGCTGAACGACTGCGCCTATTGTGTCGAGCATCATTTCGCCGGGCTGCAGCGTTTGCTGGGTGATAAGGCGCGCGGGCTTGAGATAAGAGCGGCCATCGAGGCGCGCGATCCTGATGCCGCTCCGCTCGATGCGGCGCAGAAGGTGGCGATGGCCTATGCCCGGAAGCTTACACTGGTGCCAGCCGGTGTGGAGCAAGCCGATGTGCAGGCCCTGCGCAATGCCGGTTTCGATGATGGCGAGATCCTCGAGATAAACCAGGTCACAGCCTATTTCTGCTACGCCAACCGAACGGTCCTAGGGCTTGGCTGCTCCACGAAGGGAGATATCTTGGGGCTCAGTCCTAACAACTCAGAAGATCCTGAGGATTGGGGGCACAGGTAAAGGCCCGCTGCCGGTGGGCGTCCCTCACCCCGTTTGAGCCGTCCAGCGCAAGATGACTTCGGCCAGTGCCTGCGGCTTTTGATGATGCAGCCAGTGATCGCATCCCTGGATCTCGGTGCGGGTCAGCTGTGGTGCAAACTCTTCCAGCCCTTCGGTTGCTTCCAGCAGAAGGGCCGTGTCATTTGCGCCCCAGACCAGCAGGTGCGGTTGTGGCACATGCAACCGGTGGAGCGGCAGGTCCGGCATCGGGATCGGCGCGCCCGGAGCCGCGATCTGCAGGGGCGATGCGCGATACCAATTCACCATGCCGCGCAGTCGACCCGGGCGGGACCATTCGGCCTGATACCGGGCCAGCCGATCCCCCCTGAGCCAGCCCAGATCCATGTTTGTGGAAAACAGGGCGCGCAGGCCCGCGAACTCATCTTTCTTCAGGCCCGCTTCGCTGTCCTCTTCCCGTAGTGCAAGAATATACTGAGAGGCCGCCGCTTGAGCGCCGCCCGACGCCAATGCGCGTTGAAACGGCACCGGATGCACTCCGTTTGCGATGATCAGCCGAGAGACCAATTCCGGACGGAACATCGCCAGCCCATAGGCCACCGCCGCGCCCCAATCGTGGCCCAGTACGGTCACGGGCGCCTTGCTTTCGTCGATAAGGGCCGCCATGTCAGCCACAAGTTTCGAGGCAGCGTAGTCGCCCACCTTCGGCGGCGCCCAGCTTTGGCCGTAGCCCCGCTGGTCGGGTGCAATGCAATGGAAATGCTTACACAGGTGCTTTGCCAATTCTTCCCAGGCGCCGCCATATTCGGGAAATCCGTGTAGCATGAGCAAGGGCGGCAGGGCAGGATCTCCCCAGCGCCTGACGAAGAATGGCTTGCCGTTCAGCGTGATAAAACCGGCCTGCATGCTGCGTTCCTCCTTGCTTTGTGCCATGCTGTTCACGCTGTTGTTTGCGGGCAAGTGCTTCGCAGCGTCACTTGGGGATATCGGCCGGGCTTGATACAGGTCAGCGCGGCAGGGCGGGAAACCTGATACATTACTTTTCAGTTTTTCTGATTGGAGTAGCCCATGTCGACATCCGCCCCCGAGCCTCAAGCGGCCATCAACGGACAGCACAGCCCCGCGGCAGGGACCGCACCCAAAACGCCTGGCCCAGAAGAGATTCGGCGTGCCTTTGAAAGCGGGAAGTACCCCTATGCCCGCAAAATGGCCCGCAAAGCTTATGAAGCAGAGAAAGCCAAGCTGCAGGCGGAGCTCCTGAAGGTGCAGCACTGGGCACTTGAGACGGGCGAGAAGTTCGTGATGTTGTTCGAAGGGCGCGACGCGGCGGGCAAAGGCGGGACGATCAAGCGCTTTACCGAGCACCTGAACCCAAGGCATGCGCGTGTGGTGGCTTTGAACAAGCCAACAGACGAAGAACGCGGCCAGTGGTACTTTCAGCGCTATTTACAGCACCTGCCCACCAGTGGTGAGATCGTGCTTTATGACCGCTCCTGGTACAACCGCGCCGGGGTGGAGCGGGTAATGGGATTTTGCGAGCCCAGCGAATACCTGGAATTCATGCGCCAGACACCGGATCTGGAGCAGATGCTGGTGCGCTCGGGTATCCGGCTCTACAAATACTGGTTCTCGGTGACGCAGGATGAGCAACTGGCTCGTTTCAAATCGCGTGAGACAGATCCGCTGAAGCAGTGGAAGCTCTCGCCGATCGATAAGGCGTCACTGGACAAATGGGATGACTACACCGAGGCCAAGGAGGCGATGTTTTTCTACACTGACACGGCCGATGCACCTTGGACGGTGGTGAAGTCAAATTGCAAGAAACGTGCCCGCCTGAACTGCATGCGGCATTTCCTGAGCACGCTGGACTATCCTGGCAAAGACCTTGAGATCGCGAAGGAGCCGGATCCACTGATCATCGGTCAGGCCCATCATGTGATCCATCGCTCGGATCATATCCTCGGCAAAGCCCTGCACCCGGATGCCCGCGTGCGCTGACTTTCGCCGTCTGGACACGGTAGACACCGGCCGCGCACTTGCCGCGCGGCTCGAGTGGGGCTACACCCTTTTTCATGATGAACCGCATTGCCTTCCTGGCAGGGCTTGCCCTTTTGGCCGGTGCGCCTGTGAAGCTGCAGGCGCATCCGCATGTGTTCGTCGATACCGGTCTGGCACTCAGCATTGATGCGCAGGGGCGACTTGAAGCTGTCGAGGTCACTTGGGCCTATGATGATTTCTACTCGCTCCTTGTGTTCGAGGATCTGGGCCTTGATAATGATATGGACGGGCTGCTGAACACCGCGGAGTTGGGATTGCTCAAGGGCTTCGATCTCAACTGGGTGGTCGGCTTTGAGGGTGATATCTACCTGCGCCGTGGCGATACACCGATTTCCCTGCTTCCTCCCGAGCATATCTCGACCGAGGTTGTCGACGGGCGGATCATCACGCGCCACCGTCGACCGCTGGCGGATCCAGTTAGCGCGGATGGTGTGGTGATCAAGGCCTATGATCCGACCTACTATACGGCCTACACCGTCAATCAAGGCGTGACTGCCGGAGGCGGCTGCGATGTCGACATCACCCCGCCGGACCTTGACCGGGCCTACACCCTGGTGGAAGAGCTGCTTTATGCCATGCCTGCTGATCAGGCCGAAGAGGCCTATCCCGAGGTCGGCGCCGCCTTTGCCGATACGGTCCATGTGATCTGCGGGAGCTGAGATGCGGAACCTGACAGCGGGGCTAGCCCTTATCGTTATCGCCGTGGCGATCTGGCTTTGGGGCTTTGGCGGGGCACAGGATGTGGCGCGCTGGGCTGCCGAAGGGCAGCGTGAGGCGCAGAACGCTCTGGCGCGCGGCCTCAGAGCGCTAAAGTCGGGGCAACCGGGCGCTTTGCTTTCGCTCCTGTCTCTGTGCTTTGCCTACGGTTTCTTTCACGCTGCGGGGCCGGGTCATGGCAAGTTGGTGATCGGCGGATATGGGATCGGCAGGCCGGTTGCCCTCGTGCGTCTTGCAGGGCTGGCAGTGGCCTCTTCTCTGGCACAGGCGGCTACGGCTGTGGTGCTGGTGGCCGGTGGCCTGGTTCTATTGGACTGGAGCCGGGAGCGCATGACGAATCTGGCCGAAGAGGTGCTTGCGCCCCTCTCGTACGGTATGATCGCCTGCCTCGGCCTTTATTTGGTCTGGCGCGGCGGACGCCGTCTACTGGCGCTGCGGCCCGCGGCCAGGGTGCAGGACGGCCATGCGGATCATGCGGCCTGCAGTCATGGGCATACGCATCACCATCATCACCATGATCACCATCGCGATCACAACGAAATTGGCGCCTGTCCCACCTGTGGCCACCGTCATGGCCCAACGCTTGAGGAAGCCGCGCAGGTGCACGGGCTGCGCGATGCGCTGGCCATCATTGGCGCAGTTGCCATGCGCCCCTGCACCGGGGCTGTCTTCCTGCTGTTGGTAACCTGGCGGATGGATGTTCTGCCTGCCGGCATCGCCGGAGCCTTTGCCATGGGGCTGGGCACGGCAAGCGTGACGGTTGCTGTTGCCGTCGCCTCGGTCTTTTTGCGCGAAGGTGCATTGCAGAGGATGGAGGGGCGCGGTGCGCTCGCACTTGCGGCGGGGCTTGAGCTGCTCGCAGGGGGCGTGATTGCTGCGCTGGCGCTGCAGATCATGCTGCGCGCGCTATGAGATGAACCCCGCCGTCGGCTGATGCAAAAGCCGCGGCAGGGTTTCGCTGCGGTTATTCGCCTTTGCTCAGCGTCTCAAAGGTGAGCCCCTGCGCTGTACGCGGTGCAAAGCCTTTCCAGTAGCTGTGACCGGCCTGTTTTTTGCCTTCATCGTCCACGTCGATGACGCCATCGGCAGCGCGCTCAATGAGATCAAGATAGGCAGCCTTCTCGGCATCGCCCTTGAGGTGCAGATCCATATAGGCGGAGGCGAAATGCTGGGTGATGTTGTTCATCCTGTTGGTGTCCCAGACCGGATCCGCGTAGTGTTCGAAGGGTATGAAATCGAGCGTATCCGATGGTGCCCAGCTCTCGATCGGGGCGGGCATCGGGGCGGCGGCATTGTGATTGGCTGCTTCAAAGGTCAAAAGGTGACGGTTGGTGTTGACCATCCCTTCAAATATTTGACGCATGGCCGGATATTTCGACACATCGTCCACGCTGCCTGCCATCATCAGGACGGGTTTTTCAACGCCCGCGAGACCGGCTGCATCCCAGAAACCTGTGTTCATGCCCCAAGGACCGATCGAAATCACCGCCTTGACACGGTCATCCATCAGCGCTGCGTGGCTTTCGGTCCCGGCCATGTTGCGCTTCAGCAGACCCGCAGGCGTGCCCCAGCTGTACTCTGTGGAGGCTTCGGTCACTCCGGCGCCGGCAAAAACCAGCGCGCCATAGCCGCCCATGGAGTACCCGATCACCCCGGTATGAGAGGTGTCTGTGATCTCGCCCAGGGGGCCCTCGAGCGCCGCCATCTGGTCAATGACGAACTTCTGATCCAAGGGGCGGTTTAGAAGGGTCGATCCAAAGGCACCCTGATCCGAATAGGTGCTGTCGGTGTGGTCGATGGAGACTGTGACGTAGCCCTTGGAGGCCAGATTCTCGCCCAAGTGTGACATCAGGAAACGGTTGCCGGGATAGCCGTGCGAGATCACCACCAGGGGAAAGCGCTCTCCAGTGGCCGGATCGGCAGCGCGGGCGGCGCGGCCGTGCAGAGTTGCCGGGGTGCTGCCATCGCGCAGCACGGTTTCATAAGTGCCGCCCGCAGGGGTGCCGGGCGCCGCAGGATACCAGACCTCGACCGTGATCGGGCGATCATACAGCGGCTGACTTTCGTTTGTGGTGTTCAGAATATCGTTCTGACCGGGGTTCACGAACTCCAGAGTTTGAACGCCGATGGGGTAGGTGCCAAAGGCCGCCAGTTCCGGTGCGTCTGGGCGAATGCGGTCGATCCGATTTTCCGCTACTGCCGAGCCAGCGGCCACGGAGGCGGCAAGGCCCACCAATGCAATCTGTTCGCGCATGAATATTCTCCTCTCCAATCAATGAAGCAACGGTAGCCGCTACGCGCGGCATGTGTAGTGAATCTTGTGCGAATTCTTGATGACACTGCGTCATTCCGTGCAAACGCCCGGAGGCCGGGAGCTGGGCGAGGAGCGATCCAATTTTGGAACGTGGCCTATTGCCAGACTAGCCCGCCGGGCCTAAGGCGGATCCATGGAGACCATGATGACATATCGTGAGCACGCCCGAGCCGTCGCTGTGCTGGGGCTACCACTTATCGGGGGGCATGTGGCCCAGTTTGCGATCAGCATGACAGACACCATCATGCTGGGCTGGTACGGTGCGGAAGAGCTTGCAGCGGTCACGCTGGCAAGTTCTTATTTCTTTGTGTTCTTTATGCTGGGTGCCGGGTTTGCCTTTGCGGTCATGCCATTGGTGGCAGCAGCGGCCGGTGCGCGCGAAGAGCGCCAGATTCGCCGCTCGACTCGCATGGGGCTGTGGCTATCGCTGGCCTACGGTGTGATTGCGCTACCTGCCTTGTGGTATTCAGAGCCGATACTGTTGATGCTGGGACAGAAACCGGGCGTGGCATTGGATGCCTCGGTCTATTTGCGTCTTGCGGGGTGGGGATTGTTTCCGGCCCTTCTGGTTATGGTCCTCAAGTCGTACCTTGCCGCGCTGGAGCGCACGCAGGTTGTGCTGTGGGTCACGGTTCTGGCCGCAGTCATGAACGCGGTGGTCAATTATGCACTTATCTTTGGCAATTTCGGTGCGCCCGAGATGGGGATCAAAGGGGCGGCGCTGGCCTCGATCCTGACCCAGAGCATTTCGCTGGTTGCGGTGCTGATATACGCGCTGCGGGCGCTTGCGCAACACGAGCTGCTGCGCAATTTTTATCGCCCCGATTGGGAGATGCTGCGGGAGGTGTTCCGCCTTGGTCTGCCAATTGGTCTGACCAATCTCAGCGAGATCAGCCTGTTCACCGCCTCGGCGATGATGATGGGGTGGCTGGGCACGGCGACGCTGGCGGCCCACGGTATTGCCATTACACTGTCGGGGCTGACCTTTATGGTGCATTTGGGCCTGTCCAATGCGGCGACGATCCGGGCGGGCAATGCTTTCGGTCGCAATGACAGAACGCATCTGGAAAGCGGAGCCAAGGTTGTCATTGCGCTTTCACTGATCATGGCAGTTCTCACGATCGTGCTGTTCCTTGCAGCGCCGGGTCCGCTGATTTCCCTGTTCCTAGCGCCGGATGACCCTGACAAGCCACAAATTCTGATCATCGGCGCCGCGCTTTTGGCGGCGGCGGCCCTGTTTCAGCTGATGGACGGGATGCAGGTCGTGGCGCTGGGCCTGTTGCGCGGCGTTCAGGATACAGGCGTGCCAATGGTCATTGCAGCCCTCAGCTATTGGGCGGTGGGGATCCCAGCGTCCTACCTGTTTGGTTTTACATTTGGCTGGGGAGGCGCGGGAGTCTGGTACGGGCTTGCCTTGGGGCTGAGCTGTGCTGGTTTCTTTTTGCTGATGAGGTTTTGGCGGAGATCTGTTCGCAAATTGACGCCTGCCGCCTCATAAGGCTTCCCGCTCTAGACCTTGCGGTTCTTTGTCAGCCGGTCGGCCTTTTTGCGCACTAGCACGCTGCGCAGATCGTGCATGGCCATCAAAAGCGCATCTGTCACTTCTTCGAGTTGCTCTTCGCTTGCGCGGCTTTGCACCCAGTGGGCGGTGAGGTTCAGGTGGTCCACTGCCCTATGGATGTCGTCGATGTCGCGCTGCGCCAGCACCTTTGTACGCCGTTCCATCCAGTCTTTGATCTCTGCTAGATCACGGGGGCTGAGTTCCCTGTCGCCGTGGGCGCGGATCTCTCCGTTGCGGATGTTGACGACGGCGATCTGATCCATATCGATCCGGCGTTGGCGGTTTTCCGTGTCCACCCGGAACACGAAGGCGCCGTTTTCGCGAACGCGGAAGTAATACTCTGGCAGCGCTACGGACATGGTAGAGGTCTCTCAGTTCAGGTCAGGCTGTCGCAGAAGCTCTTGATCCGGTGGCATGCTTCGGACAAGGCTTCGTCCGAGGTGGCGTAGCTGATGCGGAAATTCGGCGACAGGCCAAAGGCGGCGCCAAAGACCACCGCGACATCCTGCTCTTCCAGCAGCGCTGTGGCAAAGGCTTCGTCATCGCTGATGACGGTGCCCTTGGGCGTGGTCTTGCCGATCAGCCCCGCGATGGACGGATAGACGTAAAAGGCGCCTTCGGGTGTGGGGCAGGTGATCCCGTCGATATCGTTCAGGGCAGCAACTACCAGATCGCGGCGCCGTTTGAAGGCCACGTTGTTTTCGGCAATGAAATCCTGTGTGCCGTTCAGCGCCTCAACCGCCGCCCACTGGCTGATCGAGCAGGGGTTGGAGGTGGACTGCGACTGCACCTTGCGCATGGCGGCAATCAGGTGCTCGGGACCTGCGGCATAGCCGATACGCCAGCCGGTCATGGCGTAGGCTTTTGAAACACCGTTGCAGGTAAGCGTGCGCTCATAGAGGGCTGGCTCCACCTCGGCGGGGGTGCAGAACTCGAAACCGTCAAAGACCAGATGCTCATACATATCATCGGTCATCACCCAGACATGGGGATGACGCATCAGCACATCTGTCAGTGCCTTCAGCTCACTCCGGCTATAGCCTGCGCCGCTCGGGTTCGAGGGCGAGTTGAAGATGAACCATTTGGTCTTTGGGGTGATCGCCGCCTCAAGCTGCGCGGGCGTCAGTTTGAAGTTGTTCTCAAGTGTAGCTTCGACTGCAACCGGGGTGCCACCCGCCAGAAGAACCATGTCCGGGTAGCTGACCCAATAGGGCGCAGGGATGATGACCTCGTCGCCGGGGTTGAGGGTCGCCATCAGTGCGTTGTAAAGCGTCTGCTTGCCACCGGTGCCGACCGAGACCTGCTTGGGTGTATATGTCAGCCCGTGATCGCGCTTCATCTTGGCGCAGACGGCTTCTTTCAACTCGGTGATCCCGTCAGGAGCTGTGTATTTTGTCTTGCCTGCTGCGATGGCCGCGACGGCGGCGTCCTTGATGTTCTGAGGGGTGTCGAAATCCGGCTCCCCGGCACTCAGACCGATCACGTCGCGGCCCTGCGCCTTCAGCTCTGCCGCTAGCGTGCTAATTGCGATCGAGGGTGACGGTTTTACACGAGAAAGCGTTGCTGACAGGAAAGACATGGCGAAAGAGCCTCGGTTTGAATGTTGTTGAGATCTGTCATAGGGTGCGGCCAATTCGCGATCAAGCGGCAACGCCCCGATCATTCAAGGGAGAGCCAAAATGGCCGATGAAACAACAGACTGGTTTGGTCCGGAAGCCGCCACATTTGGCGACAGGGTCGCTGCCGCGCGGGAGGCTGCGGGTATGAACCAAAGCCAGCTGGCACGGCGTCTTGGCGTGAAGAAAAGCACGCTCATGGGCTGGGAACAGGACCTCTCGGAGCCGAGGGCGAACAAGCTGTCGATGATGGCGGGCTTGCTCAACGTCTCGATGAGCTGGCTTCTGACCGGTGAGGGCGACGGCATGCCCGAACCGGGCGATCTGGAATTGGAAACGGGTGATTTTTCTTCTGTGCTGAGCGAGTTGCGCGACCTGCGCGCTGACTTGCGTGCCAGCTCCGAGCGGGCCGCGCGGCTTGAGAAAAAGCTCCGCACGCTGTTGCAAAACGCTGCTCAATAAGGTGAAGCGATTCTCATGAACGAACGCACGAACAGCCTCGAAACCCGTGAAAACCGTCTGAAACGGCTTCGGATGCGATCCATGCGGCGGGGTATCAAAGAGATGGATATTCTGCTCTCTGCTTTTGCGGACGCCAACTTGGACAGCATGGACGAGGCTAGGATCGATCTGTATGACCGCCTGCTTCACGAGAATGATCAGGATTTATATCAATGGGTTACGGGGCAAGTTGCTGCGCCGGATCCGTTTGCGGACCTTATACACGACATCGCACAAACCTACCAATAATCATAAAAATTCAGCTTAACTGATTTTTCGGGAATTGTCTGCATTCTGTGTCTCAGCAAATTCGAGTCGGAGATGCGAATGAGTATGGAAATGCCTATTGGCCAGCAGGACCGTAAAGGGTTCATGACTGGCTACCTTGAAGCCCTGGCTTTGGTGGAGCGTCTGCATCGCCTGTTGCTGGATGTTATCAAGGATGAATTCGAACGCGTTGGCGTTCTGGAAATCAATGCCGTGCAGGCACTGCTTCTGTTTAACATCGGTGACAACGAAGTCACCGCTGGGGAACTGAAAACGCGTGGCTACTACCAGGGCAGCAACGTAAGCTACAACCTGAAAAAGCTGGTCGACATGGGTTACATGCACCACCAGCGCTGCGAGATCGACCGCCGGTCGGTTCGCGTACGCCTGACACCGCGAGGCCGGGAAATCCGGGATATTGTGGCCGGGCTGTTCTCTCGTCATGCCGAAGGCCTTGAAGGCAAGGGCGTGATCAGTGGACAGGGGATCGAAGACATCACCACTGCGCTGAAACGCGTGGAACGGTACTGGTCTGACCAGATCCGCTATATCTACTGACAAGTTATCACAGGCCTGTACGGCAGAATGCCCGGCTGCAGCAAGAATTGCTGCAAGGTCTGCTCAAAAGCGTTTGGGATCGGAACGCCCACGAAACCAGAAGCCTTTCCTTCCGACTTGAAGAATTCAAGATCCAGAACTGTATCGCGCGTGGACAGCAAGACCGTGCAGGCGTTCTGACACCGGCAAGAATGCCTCTTCCCGAAAAACCAACCTTGCAAGGACCGCATCATGGCTGACGCGCAGTTGGCCCGTGGCCATTAGCGTGCCTTTGCGCGGAAAGGCCTAGCGTATCGGTGCGGTTGCAGCATTCACATCACAAAAGCGGCCCCCAATGGGAGCCGCTTCTTTGTTGAGAGCTATGCCCAAGCCAGTGCGGTGACGTTGATATCACCAGTGACCGGTGCTTTCCATGCTGGCCCAGGGCTCGGCGGGCGCGAGCGCATCACCGTTTTGCAGCAGTTCGACCGAGATGTTGTCGGGGGACCGGATGAAAGCCATGCGGCCGTCGCGCGGCGGACGGTTGATGGTGATGCCGTTGTCCATCAGGTGCTGACACACCTCATAGATGTTGTCGACGCCATAGGCGAGGTGGCCAAAGTGTCGGCTGTCGCTGGGCAGACCCTCGTCGCCGTCCCAGTTATAGGTCAGCTCGATCGGAGCTTCCGGTTGGCCCGGCGGCGCCATGAAGATAAGCGAAAACCGCCCCTCTTCACTGTCATAGCGACGGGTCTCTTCAAGGCCCAGCAGCTTGTAGAAGGCCATGGATTTCTCCAGATCCTTCACGCGGACCATGGTGTGCAAATAGGTAAGGGGCATGTGGCTTTCCCTGCTTTGATCATGTCTTGAAAGGAGCCTAAGCGTGTGTTTCGAAAAGTCGAGGGGCTGTGGTCAAAAAGCGGACTGAATACCGAAGTTCACACCGAAACGATTGGATTCGAACAGGCCGATATTACTGTCGACTTTTGCCGCCGTCATGCTGAGCGTCGGATTGAAGCCGTAGTAGTCGATCTTCTTGAAGGTCAGAGAGATGTCCGCTTGATAGTAATCATCTTGTCGGCCGTCGGGGCTGTGTGGGGAGACATCGTAGTCCCTCACCCGTCCCCAAAGACCAAAGCGTGCAACAGCACCGAAAACCGGCTTTCCGAGGGTCAGCTGGGTTCGAAGGCCGATTTCCTGGAATTCATCCGAGGCTCTGTTCGAAGTAGCTCCGGCCAGCGACAGGTTGGTCCAGAGCGTTGAGCCCGACGCCAGCTTGAAGCTGTAGGAAAGATCCCCGCGTGATGTGTTCTGGTCGCTGGTTGCCACGCCATCCTGAATTTCGTGTGACAGGCGCGCGTTTATCCGCCGGCCACGTTCCAGTTTGTAGCTTTGCCCGGCAGACAGGCGAAGGAACCGAGCATATTCTTCGCCGCCATACCAGCTTTGCCCAAGATCCACTGCAACGCGGAATTCACCACGCCGGTCCAGGTTGATCCCTTTGAGCCCATAGCCGACCTGGTAGGAGGTAAAGGCGAAATCGTTTCCTTCTGCGCCAGGTGCCTGTGCTTTGGCATCAGATGACAGTGTGTAGGTGCGCGAAGTCAGCGAGAAGGCCAGATCATGAGCGCGCGTTTCCGTTTGGTGGAAACGGTATCTGGAGCGGATGCCCAATTCGTACTCGATCCCGGACAGGGCTTGTTGTGTACCGCCCAGTTGATATTCGACAGGTTGGCCGAGCAGAAGTTCCGACATTCGGTAGTTCAGAAATGAAGAACGCTCCGAGGATCCGTTGTTGATATTGGATTCCGGTGACACGGAAAACGAAAACCGGTGAAGCCAGGGGCTGGTTGCTCTGAGATAGCGAAAATCCCGTACAGCGCGGCGCTCAAGCCGCTCGTCCGGCGCATGTTCGACCGCACGGCGCAGCCAGAACTGCGCCAGGGTACGCTGACCGCCCGAGGAAAGCGCCTGAGCCGTGATGAGGGCGGCTGCGTATTTCTCTTCATCCGTTTCCGAAAGGGACCAAGCGCGTTTCGCCGCCTTGCGCGCCAGCGTGTAGTTGCCAAGGTCGCGCGCGGCGCGTGATCTGATCAACAGGGCAGAACGGTCGTGCGGATCTCGTGCGATCAGAGCATCCGCCAGCGCCATTGCCTGTTGGGGATTTCGCAGGCGCAGCAGATCTGCGGCGGCCGTGCGCATTTGTGATGGCGTCAGCACGGCCTTCTCGTCGGAGGTGGCACTGGCCGTGCCCGTACCAAGGCAAGGGAGCAGCGCGCAAAGCATCAGCGCGGCTCCCCGGTTTGCCTTTTGTCCTATGCGTTTGGCGCGCTGCATTAGGGAACGTTGTTGTAGACGATGAAGCCACCGGTTTCACGCACGGTGCTGGCTACTGGATCGATCGTATTCTCCAGCACAACAACGCCGACGATCTCTTCCGCGTTGTCGCCGGAAACGATGGCATAGTAATTGCCGGACTCATAGACCTGCGATTCGCCATTGGCATCGGTATACCTGCTTGTAAGCGTGCCGATGATTTCACCGTTGTCGTCCAGATTGCCAGGACCCACGTTGAAAGTAGCCACCGGAATGCTGGACAGGGTCAGATTGTTGTCAGTATTGATCCGGTTTATCACGTCGTTGGTGATGTCCGTCCCATTGGTATCGTAGATGGTGCGGTTCGTTAGAGAGCCTGATACCGCGTCGCCGCGCCCGCCTGTGGTTGGGTTGAAATCGTCAAAATCGATGGCAATCTGCACATCTGCGGTTGTGTATTCGATACCGCCAGCGCCATTGAAGTCACGAATCCCGGCAAGAGCGCCGTTATACTAGGCCTGCCCGGCAGAGGGCAGTGTCACGCCATTGTCGCGCTGGTAGATGAAGCCACCAAACCCGTAGTCGGCATAGGCGCCTGTGCGCACGATTGCGAACTGGGTGTTGCCAGAGGTGCTGACGCCATAGATGGCCCGGTGGGTGAACTGGTTGATCGGCTCGCTGTCGTTGATATCCGTATACTGTGCGTCCGCTTCGTATACGGCAAAGGGGCCAAGGCTGCTGACGGCCGTTCCGCGCGCGTAGGTGCCATCGCCGTCAAATGCCAGGTTATCTACAGAGAACGTGTCGTTGGTGCTGTCATAGCTGATATCTGTGGCATAGCCATTGCCGCGATAGGCTTCCTCGGTGCTGGTGCCTTCACGCCGAAAGATGGCGACGGTTGCAGAAGGAGAAGCCGTACCCGGCGGGCGGCCGTCGCCGTCGATGCCTGATCCGGTATCCGTGCCGGTATCTGCACCGGTATCGGTGGTCTCTTCGGTAAAAGGATTGCCGTTGCCGCACGCCGACAGCGCAAGCGCCGCAATGAATGCGCCTGTAATCTTGTTCATGATGTGACTGCCTCTGCTCGAAACTCTGGGCGTTTTTTGTTTAGCATTCGCCCCAGTTGTCAAAATGTCAACGGATTTGGGTCTTGCCGTGAAGATTGCATTCCGGGGCTGGCCGGAATGCAATAGTTGTCTGGCGCCAGGAAGGGCGCGAAGGCTTGGCGGGACCGCCGGGAGCGGATAAGACCAATGGCGAAACAGCCCGCCGCGCGGGCAGCAGCCAGGGAGAGGCTATCGTGCAGCAGTACCATGACGCATTGCGCCACATTCTGGAGAACGGGGTGCGCAGCAGTGACCGCACCGGGACGGGGACGCTGTCCTGTTTCGGCATGCAGGCGCGGTATTCGCTGGCGGATGGATTCCCACTGGTGACCACGAAAAGGCTGCATCTGCGGTCGATCGTGCATGAGCTTTTGTGGTTCCTGTCGGGTGATACCAACATCAAGTATCTCAAGGAAAACGGTGTTTCTATCTGGGACGAATGGGCCGATGAGAATGGCGATCTCGGTCCCGTCTATGGTTATCAGTGGCGCCGCTTTCCAAAGCTTGAGCTCGCGCCGGGCACGACAGGGGATGAGCCGCTGTACCGCGCGGGCAGCGTCGATCAGATTGCAGAGCTTGTCCGAATGATCGAAACCTCACCTGACAGTCGCCGTCTGATCGTGTCTGCCTGGAACCCTGGCGACGTACCAGACATGGCTTTGCCGCCCTGCCACACCCTGTGGCAAGTGCGCATTCTGGGCGGCAAGCTGCATCTGCAGCTCTACCAACGCTCGGCTGATATGTTCCTTGGCGTGCCATTCAACATCGCTTCATACGCGCTGCTGCAGGCCATGCTGGCCCATGTAACGGGCTACGAGGTCGGAGATTTTGTACACACCATGGGGGATGCCCACATCTATGCGAACCATATGGAGCAGGTGAACGAGCAACTGTCGCGCACGCCCAAGGCCCTGCCAACCTTGCGGATCAAGCGCGATGTCGCTTCGATTTTCGACTTCCGGTACGACGACTTTGAATTCATCGGCTATGACCCCGATCCTGCCATTAAGGCGCCGGTCGCCGTCTGACCCACAGGAGCAGCGATGATTACTTTGATTGCGGCCCGCGCCCATGGCGGAGCCATCGGCAAGGACAACACGATCCCCTGGCACGCACCGGAGGATCTCAAGTCGTTTCAACGTGAAACGCTCGGCGGCGCCATCATCATGGGCCGCATGACCTGGGATAGCTTGCCGGTCAAGCCATTGAAAAACAGGCTAAACATCGTTGTGTCTTCGAGGCGAGACGTGGCCGATACAGTTTGCGCCTCTGTCGAAGAGGCGGTCAGCCTCGCCTACGCGCAAGGATACAGGCGCGTCTATGGCATTGGGGGCGCAGGTATCTATCAGGCCATGATGGCGCGGGCAGACCGGTTGCTGATCACCGAGGTCGACCTGGAAGTTGCGGGCGCGGACACGTTTTTCCCAGAGTTCAGCGAGCGAGAGTGGAAAAGTCTCGGCCAAACAGCTCTGTGCGCCGCAGAGCCAGCATGCACCCTAATCGAGTATCTGCGCAGATAGCTCAGCAACTGCTGTGACGCAGTGGTGCATCGAGGATGTTCGATCACTCTCAGCCAACCCCATGGGGTTGGAGGGCTCTCCACACGTGAAGAGGCGCAAGTTACTGTTTGCCGGACCCGACTGTGACGTGCGGATGTGAATGTCGCGCCGTCTGACCGGTGCGAGGTCGCCTGTACCAGTTAGAAAAGCTCTGCAGCGAGTCAGAGCTCCACGAGTTCTCCGGCCATTTCGCGGCCATCGCGGCCTTCGGTGAGCTGATAGCCAACCTTCATGTTGTCGGCGAGGCCCTTCAGGCCAGACCGCTCAACCTGAGAAATATGAACAAAGACGTCCTTGCCGCCGGTGTCGGGTTCGATAAAGCCGTAACCCTTTGTGGTGTTGAACCATTTCACGGTGCCACTTGGCATTTCCCGTGTCTCCTTCTACCTTACAGTCTCCCCCGAAAATGACGGGGCAATCATCTGCGCCTGACCTACGCATCAATGGCGCGGTGTAAGGCAACACACCACGCATTAACAAAGGTTAAGCAATGTTAACTCTTGCATGAACAGAGTGAAAATCAAGGATCTGATGCGAATTCTACCGTAAATTGCGAGAATCAGCCCGAGAGGAGGGACGCACACTATGCAGCTTTATGGACTGAAGGCCTGTGACACATGCCGTAAGGCCCTAAAACAATTGCCTGAGGCGCAGCTTGTGGATGTACGTGTTGACGGCGTGCCGACAGAGGTTCTAGAGCGTGCGCTCTCTGACTTTGGTGACAAGCTGGTCAATACGCGGTCCACAACCTGGCGGGGACTGAGCGAAGAGGAACGAGCCACACCTGCGCTTGAACTGCTGCACACTCATCCGGCTTTAATGAAGCGTCCTTTGATTGAAAAGGATGGCCAGTTGTTCCTTGGTTGGGACAAAAGCGTTCAGGCTGCGCTTGGAGTTTCCTGAAGAGGCTTGGAAAAATAGCCCTCTGGTCTGTGCGCCAGAGGGCCGGTACCGGCAGATGGCTTTAGGCCGGGGCGTGTACGGGCTGCCTGTTGCGCAGCAGGGCATCGACGGACAGGGCACCTGCGCCTTTTGCCACCAGAAGGCTCAAAAGAAAGACCCAGAACAGACGCTGATCTAGGATCACCCCATCGGGAAAGCGGTCAAACCACGCCCCGAGCGTCTTGATGTCGGTGCCGTTGTGGCCGTAGATATCCGTCAGCGATTGCACCACGACAAAGCCGATCATGCCAAGGGCGGCCAGGCGTGTGAAAAGCCCGATAACCAACAGCAGTGGCAGAATGAACTCTGCCCAGGTGCCCGCGACCACCACCAACCAGTGATAGACGCCGAACTGGGATACGTCATAGCCGACCGCCTCAAGTTGTTTGGGGAAGATCTGCGAGTAGGCCCCGATCGAGGGCGAGAAAAGCCCAAGAAAACCTTCGCCCAGTTTGGTCAGGCCTGAAACCCAGAAGTACATCAGCAGGGTTGCGGCAAAGACAAAGCGCGCGGCTATTGGCAATATCCAGTTCCCCGCGGTCTCGATCATCTCGAAGACCGCGTTGTGAAGCGAAACAAGGGTACGCATAGGGATTTCCTTTATGTCATGAGGTCGGTCAGACCGCCCTCCTCAATCAGTAGGGCAAGCGGTGCGGATAAGTCGAAATCGGGTGTGACGTTGAGGGCGGCGTCATAGGCGTCGCCGACGCTCTGCCCCTCCATGAGCGCCGAGATCCAGTCAGCAGATCCAGGGGGGAGCACATGTGGAACCGGATCGAATTCAGGGCGCGTCACCAGCACGTCCTGCGCGCTTGATTGGGGTTTGGGTGCGCCCGGCTTGGTGGCATAGCGCCATATGTCAAAAAGTGGCCATTCGGATCGGACCAGTTTAACCGATGGCGCGAGCACAAACCGCGCGGCCATCACGTCGTATGGCGAAAGGTTGGACAGACGTTCTGCGGCAAGGGCAGGGGCGTCCGCTGCATGATAGGATCGTCGCAGAGCCAACTCCAGCCGGGCGACATCTGGTAGATATGCGATGTGCGACAGTTGCTTCATGTCGGCCAGGAACGCGGGAAATTCGGCGCCGAAATGCATCATCAGCGGAGAGGCCGGCGGGTGCTGCCGCAGATAGATGCCTGCCAGCCCATCCATATTCTCCTTGCCAACAAGGCTGGCAACGGCCGGAAACCCCTCGTGCAGGGCTTCGGTCAAAGAGGCAGCAACGTTGTTGCGATAGACCGCGAACCGGCGCTCTGCGGGACGGCCGATCGCGTCCTGCAGGCCTTCGGGTATCGGGGCCTCCGGCGCCAGCAGCGCACGGGTGAAGTCTGCTTGTGTCAGGCTCATGGCGCCACCGGGGCAGGAGCGACTTTCACAAGTGCAGTGTCTGCCCGCGCCGCCTCATTCCGCAGGACAGGCCACTCGGGAACATCGGTGTCCCATTCGATCAGCACAGGTTTAGGCCCGGATTGGCGCAGGGTGTAGTCCAGCAGCGACCAGACCGGATCCACCACTTCCCGGCCATGACTGTCGATCAAAAGTGGCGCGCCGTGATCGTCCTCATCCTCGTCATGGCCACCAAGATGGATCTCTCCGACCTTGTCCAGTGCGAAGGCGTCGATATACCCGGTCGGCGAAAAGCCAAGGTTGGTTGCAGAGACAAAGACGTTGTTCACATCCAGAAGCAACCCGCAGCCGGTGCGGCGGCTGATTTCAGCGAGGAACTCCGGTTCGGACCAGTCGCTTTCTGCAAAGGCGAGATAGCTTGACGGGTTCTCCAGCAGCATGGGTCTGGCGATGGTGTCTTGCAGTTGCTGGATGTGGTCACATACGCGCGCCAGCGTGCCATCGGTGTAGGGCAGGGGCAGCAGATCATTGAGGAAATGACTGTCGTGGGTGGACCAGGCCAGATGTTCGGAAAAGCTTGCAGGGTTCAGCCAGCCGATCAGCTTTTTGAGGCGGGCAAGGTGATCCTTGTCCAAATGCCCTTCACCTCCGATGGACAGGCCCACGCCGTGCACGGAGATGGCAAAGCGCTCGGAAAGGTGGCGCAGTTGTGCGAGGGGGCGACCGCCATCGCCCATGTAGTTTTCCGCATGGATTTCGAGCCAGCGCACCGGACCTGGGCCGTCGGCCGACTCCGTGGGGCGTATCAGGGCTTCGAAATGCTGCGGCTTGTAGCCAACGCCGGGGGTGGCAGGCAGCCGGTCAAATCTGGTGCTGTCCAACATGGCGTGTCCTGACGTGTGATCTAATCAAGGCAGAGAAAGTTCGAAGGGGGACGAGGCCCCCTTCGGACGTGTGGGCTTACGCGGGCAGATCACGCTCCAGCGGATCAAGCGAGCCCTTGCGTTCGGTGCCATCGGCCATTGCGGGCAGCTCGATATCAAGGCAGGTGCCCGCGTCCACTAGGGTCCAGGCGTTGCCTTGATAATCAACGACCGAAGAGCCTGCGCAAGTGGTGCCGGGGCCGGCTGCGCAGTCGTTCTTGCCAGCCAGCGAAACGCCATAGCATTTCTCTTTGCTCTGAGCGGCGGCGGGCATGGTGGTAGCTGCCGTCAGGGCGGCTGCAACGGCGCTGGCGACGGCAAGGGATTTGGTGTGCTTTGACATGAAAGTGTCCTCCTCGAAAACGTTGGGTGGGATCTACGTGATCCGCTTTGGGTGCAAAATCACTCTAGACGAGCTTTGATGGGCTTTGAATTCACGAGCCTGTGCCTCACGCGTGCGTCAGACATCGTGACAGTCAGGGTTCATGCAAAGGCCAGTATTTCAAGGGGAATTGCGGCATAAACGAAAACCGGCCCCCAAAAGGGAGCCGGAAAAATCTGCCTGATAGGAGGAATTGTTACAACAGATCCGGCGGGGTTGCTTCGCGCGACAGGGCGTTTGTTACATCCGCAAGGCTTTCCACTTTGGTCTGTTTTTCGCCAAGGCGGCGCACGGAAACAGTGCGTTCTTCCACCTCGCGGTGCCCCACGGCCAAGATCACCGGAACCTTGCCGACCGAGTGTTCGCGGACCTTGTAGTTGATCTTTTCATTGCGGATATCTGCCTCTGCGCGCACGCCCGCATCGCGCAGGGTCTGCACGACTTCATTGACGTAATCGTCCGCCTCCGAGGTGATGGAGGCGACAACAACCTGACGCGGCGCCAGCCAGAAGGGCAGCTTGCCCGCGTGCTCTTCGATCAGGATGCCGATGAAGCGCTCGAAGGAACCCAGTGTTGCCCGGTGCAGCATGAAGGGACGGTGCTTAATGCCGTCCTGCCCGATATAGGTCGCATCAAGCCGTTCCGGCAGGTTGGGGTCCACCTGCAGGGTGCCGCACTGCCAGTTCCGCCCGATGGCGTCGGTCAGGGTGAACTCAAGCTTGGGACCATAAAAGGCGCCTTCGCCTTCGAGGATTTCATAGTCATAGCCAGCGGCCTTGCAGGCATCCCCCAGCGCCTTTTCCACAAAATCCCAGCTTTCATCAGATCCAATCCGCTTTTCCGGACGTGTCGACAGCTTGATGGTCCAGTCGTGGAAGCCAAGGTCGGCGTAGATCTTCGACAGGAATTCGATGAACCGCGCGGTTTCGCTTTCGATCTGGTCTTCGGTGCAGAAGATGTGGCCATCGTCCTGCGTAAAGCCGCGCACCCGCATGATGCCGTGCAGCGCGCCCGATGGTTCATAACGCGCGCAGGAGCCGAATTCGGCCATGCGCAGGGGCAGGTCACGGTAGGACTTGAGGCCCTGATTGAACACTTGCACATGGCAGGGGCAGTTCATCGGCTTCAGAGCGTTCACGGCCTTTTCGCGGGCATGTTCCTCGTCCACTTCGACGATGAACATGTTTTCCTGGTATTTGTCCCAGTGGCCGGAGGCTTCCCATAGCTTGCGGTCAACGACCTGCGGGGTGTTCACCTCGACATAGCCGCCACGTTCCTGTTGGCGACGCATATAGTCCTGCAGGGTGGTATAGACCTTCCAGCCGTTTGGATGCCAGAATACCTGACCCGGCGCCTCTTCCTGCATGTGGAAAAGGTTCATCTCGCGGCCCAGCTTGCGGTGGTCGCGTTTGGCGGCCTCCTCCAGCATGTGCAGGTGAGCTTTCAGCTTTTCCTTGCCGGTGAAGGCGACGCCGTAGATACGCTGCAACATGGCGCGATTGCTGTCACCACGCCAGTAGGCCCCTGCGATGGACATCAGCTTGAAGGCATCGCCCGGCACCTGGCCTGTGTGCTGCAGGTGCGGACCCCGGCATAGATCCTGCCAATGGCCGTGCCAATACATGCGCAACGGCTCGTCACCCGGAATGGCGTCGATCAGCTCCACCTTGTAGGGTTCGTTATTTGCCTCATAGAATTTCACCGCACGTTCGCGGTCCCAGACCTCGGTGGTCACGGGCTCGCGCTTGTTGATGATTTCCTTCATCTTCTTTTCGATCGCGCCCAGATCCTCGGGGGTGAAGGGTTCGGCGCGGTCAAAATCGTAGTACCAGCCGTTTTCGATCACCGGGCCGATGGTGACCTTGGTGTCGGGCCAGATCTCCTGCACGGCGCGGGCCATGATATGGGCAAGGTCATGGCGGATCAGCTCATTCGCCTGTTCTTCGTCCTTCATGGTGTGAAGGGCGATGGAGGCATCGGCTTTGATCGGCCATTGGAGGTCCCAGTGCTTGCCATCGACGGTGGCCGAGATGGCTTTCTTGGCCAGCGAGGTCGAAATATCGGCAGCCACCTCTGCAGGTGTGACGCCAGCCTCGTAGCTGCGTGCATTGCCATCGGGAAGGGTGAGAGAAATCTGGGCCATATCGGCAGCTCCTCGTCGGTTTGGCGCCCACTGAACGCCCGGTTGCGGGTTGAATTGTCTGCGCTATGTGGAACGGGATGGAAAATGTGTCAAGCAAAGACCGGAGCAAGCTGATGGAAAAACGGGCGTTTCAGGCCGTGACAGGAACTGAGAAGGCGCCATCCGCCAGCGAAGCCCGCAATGGCCTGCGTCATCTGCTGAGCCTCAGCATGACAAAGGTCGCAGATGGGCTGATTGATCCCAAACTCGTGCTCAGCTGGCTGCTGACCGTCCTGGGGGCGCCGGCTGTGCTGATCGGTGCTTTGGTCCCGATCCGCGAGGCGGGTGCCCTGCTGCCGCAGGTGGTTCTGGCGCCGCGAGTGGCGCGACTGCGGCAAAGAAAGTGGGTCTGGGTCGCAGGGTCGGCTGTGCAGGGGGGAGCAGCGGCAGGGATTTGCCTTGTCGCCCTGCGGTTTTCTGGTTGGACGGCGGGCGTCATGATCTGCGCCTTGGTGGCGCTGCTTGCTGTGGCGCGTTCGGCCTGTTCGGTTTCCTATAAGGACATCCTGGGCAAAACCGTCGGCAAGAACCGACGCGGTGCGGTGACCGGTGCGGCTGCCTCGGTCGCGGCCATCGGCGTTTTGATCTTCGCGGGCACCCTGATGTTTGGCGGCGGACGCAGTCAGCCTATCGTTCTCATAGCGGTGGCCCTGGCCGCTATTTTGTGGATGGTCGCGGCTGCAATCTTCACATCCATGGAGGAAGACAGCAGTGACCCCTCTGCGGAAACGCGCGCGGTCGATCTGTCGATCCTGAGGCGTAACCCCAACCTGGCACGCTTCGTTGCGGTTCGAGGGCTTTTGGTATCGTTGGCATTGGCACCGCCGTATCTCGTGATCCTGAGCGGTCAGGACGGGCAGTTTGGTCAGCTCGGCGCCTTGGTCCTGGCATCGGCTTTTGCCTCCCTTGTCAGCTCCTGGATATGGGGACGGGCGGCTGACAAATCATCCCGGCAGGTTCTGATGCGCTCTGGCCTCATGGGCGCATTTGCGATGCCGAGCGCGGTTGCGCTGTCTGTGGCTGGATTCGCACAAGGCGTCTGGTCGATGCCTTTGGTGCTGTTTTCGGTGATGATCGCCTACCACGGCGTACGCCAGGGACGGTCAACCTACCTTGTTGATATTGCACCCGAGGCTGAGCGGGCCAATTGGACAGCGGTCGCAAACACTGCGATCGGGGTATTACTGCTTGCTGTCGGGGCTTTGGGGGGGGTGTTGTCCTTCCTTGGTGCCGAAGCGGTGCTTGTACTGTTTGGTGCTTTGTCGCTTGTCGCTGCCGGTCTGGCCCACGGCCTGACCGAGGCAGAGTAAGACGCTCCGGTCTTTACCTTGGCGGGCCATTTGAGGCAGGGTGCAGCCAAACGGCAAAAAAAGCGCTGCAGCGCTATCCTAGAGACAAGGGCAGGATACGATATGGGCCAAACACAGTATCTGGAATGCGCGAACGGACGACGGATTGCCTACCACGTAACGGAGGGAACGGGCCCCGCAATTGTTTTCCTCGGCGGCCTGAAGTCTGACATGGAAGGCACCAAGGCCGTGCATCTGGAGGCCTGGGCAAAGGCGCAGGGGCGCGCTTTCCTGCGGTTTGACTATTCCGGCCACGGCGAAAGCTCCGGTACCTTTGAGGAGGGCTGCATCGGCGATTGGCAGGAGGACACGTTGGCCGCTGTTGACGCGCTGACCGAAGGCCCGATCCTTCCCGTCGGCTCTTCCATGGGGGGCTGGCAGGCTCTGCTTCTGGCAAAGGCCCGGCCCGAACGGATTGCCGGTATGGTCACGATCGCCGCTGCGCCGGATTTCACCGAGGACGGCTACTGGGCCAGTTTCTCCGATGCTCAAAAGGCTGAGCTTGAGGCGCAAGGATATGTGGAACTGCCAAGCGACTACATGGAACCCTACCGGATCTCCAAGCGCATGATCGAAGATGGGCGCCAGCGTCTGGTTCTGCGCGCGCCGCTGTCCTTGCCGTTCCCAGTGCGCTGCCTGCAAGGCACCGCTGATACGGCTGTTTCGACAGAAACCGCTCTTCGGCTGCTCGATCATTCGGATTGCGTGGATATGCGTTTGACCTTGGTCAAGGATGCCGATCACAGGTTCTCTGACGCTGCCTGCCTGCGCCTCATCGAAGAGGCGCTGCAGGAGGTTTTGGGGATGTCCTGATGCGGCAGCTCCTGACGGGGCTGGGGCGGTCCATTCTTGGGCTTGGTGCCATCGGAGCGGGCCTTTGGTCCTTTGGTCCGAATGAGCCTGTGGATTTAAGGGCCTCTTTTGATGTGCGCCGTTTTGGAAAAGGTGTAGGCAACTATTTCGAAACTGTCGAAAGCGCCTATTCCGACATAACGCCGGGCACGGAAAAGCGCATCGTCTGGGCTGGGCAATCGGAAACGCGAACCAAGGTTTCGGTCCTTTATTTGCACGGGTTTTCAGCCACGTCCGAGGAAATCCGCCCCGTTCCCGACCGCGTCGCGCAGGCTCTGGGCGCAAACCTTGTCTTCACGCGGCTCGCAGGTCACGGGCGGCCTGGGGCAGCCATGGCCGAAGTTACGGTGCAGGATTGGATGCAGGATCTGGCCGAAGCCCTGGCTGCGGCGCGGGCGGTCGGGGATCGTGTGGTGGTTATTGCGACCTCGACCGGGGCGACCCTGATGACGGCGGCCGCCCTTGATGACGACCTTTCGCGCGATGTGGCCGCTTTGGTCCTGGTATCTCCGAATTACGGGGTTAATCATCCGATGGCGCCTCTGCTGACTTGGCCGGCTGCCAGGGGCTGGCTGCCCCTCATTGCAGGCAAAGAGCGGTCCTTCCCGGTCCGTAGTGCGGACCACGAGAGATACTGGACCACGTCCTACCCCTCGGTCGCAGTCCTGCCCATGGCGGCGCTGGTCAAGGCGGTGATGCGGCTCAAGGTCGAAGAGGTCCGCCTCCCGGCCTTGTTCTGGTTCTCAAAGCGCGACAAGGTGGTGCGCCCGGATCTGACGGCAGATGTTGCGGCACGCTGGGGTGGGGAAACGCGCATTGTCAATCGCAACCCCGGCCCTGAGGACGACCCTTACGCGCATGTTATGGCGGGCGATGTCATGTCCCCGGGACAGACGGATGTTGCTGTGGAAGATATTTTGAAATGGCTAAGGCAGTTGGAGATCCAGTGATGGAACAGCGGGTAAGCCTGATCACTCTTGGCGTGCCGGACATGGAGCGGTCCGCAGCCTTTTACGAGGCTTTGGGCTGGCAACGCGCCCAAAGCCCGGATGGTGTTATCGCCTTTGACCTGATTTCGCAGACCCTAGGGCTTTATCCGCTTGAAAAACTGGCCGAGGATATTGGTCTGCCGCTGGACAAGCTGGGGACCGGTGCCATGACACTAAGTCATAACACCCGCTCGCCGGAGGAGGTGGACGCCTTGCTAACCGCGGCAGAGGCCGCGGGCGCGGAGATCCTGCGTCCTGCAGGCGATGTGTTCTGGGGCGGCTACATTGGCTATTTCCGCGCGCCGGATGGTCATGTCTGGGAAATCGCTCACAATCCGTTCTCCCCGCTTGCGGAGAACGGTGCCTTCCGCTGGAATGGCTTTCCGGTACCGTCCTGAGATCAATCTCCTTGCGCTTCCTGACGACTCTCCTCACTGTTTCAGGCATAGGGCGACTCGCCGCTGAGTTGCGGGGCAGCAGGCTGCATATTAGACGGGGCATTTCAGATGGAATTTTCAAAAGCGGTTGAAACTCATGGGAACTTTGGAGCCGAGCCGCTGGTCCTCCTTCCTGGCATGATGTGCGATGCCAGGATCTTTACCCCCCAGATTGAGGCCTTGTCGGCACATGTGCCAATCACGGTTGCCCCACTCCTGGGCGGAGATCGGATCGAGGCAATTGCCGCGCATATTCTGAACATGTTGCCGGAACGTTTCGCCTTGGCTGGGCTGTCGATGGGCGGCATCATTGCGATGGAGATCCTGCGCCGTGCTCCGGGTCGCGTGTCGCGGCTGTGTCTCATGGCGACGACGCCTTTGGCAGAAACACCGGCGCAGGCCGCCGAGCGGGAACCACTGATCATTGGTGCGCGGACCGGTCGCTTGGGTGAGATGCTGGAAAAGGCGCTCCCTGCAGAATGCCTCGCGCCGGGCGCAGGACGCGCCGAAATTCTGAACAAGGTGCAACAGATGGGGCAGGCCTTTGGAAGCGATGTCTTCGTGAACCAGAACCGCGCCCTACAGCGGCGCATGGATCAGCAGGCGGCGGCGCGCCGTTGTCATGTCCCAGCCCTGATCCTGTGCGGCGAATTTGATCGTCTGACCCCCGTAAAACGCCACGAGCTTTTGGCCAGCCTGATCCCGCAGGCCACTTTTGAGGTCATCTCGGGCGCTGGCCACCTGCCGTCGCTTGAACAGCCAGAGCTCGTTACACGCGCCATGATGTCCTGGCTTGCGGCTCCTGCCGAACAGCAGCACCCTTCTTAGGATTTTGTGACTGCGTCCCGCTCTGCTTTGCTGAGTACCAGAGGCTCGCTCACCGGACGGCCCGTGGCGATGTCAAAGAACGGGGTTTCCTTCCACCGCCCTGACAGGCGCGCAGCCATCATCCGTGTGAACAGCGCATAGACCATGGGTAAGGCCCCCTTGGTTCTTGGCGGTTTTCCGGGGCGGGACATGAAGGCACTTGAGGTGACCTTGCCAAAGATCTCGGGGTTTTCGAACAGGTTGGTACGCATCCCGGCAAAAGGCAGCCCCGGTTTCATCAGCGTGTTGGCAAATGGCATGCCGCAGCAGCCCGCATACCAGCGAAACAGCCCCTTGGGGCTTAGTCGCAAGAGTTTGAGATGTTCGGCGCCCTTGGTGATGTGGATGGTATCCGGAGAGAGCTGGAACAGGTCAACCGGGCCCGGCGCCGGATCAGGGCGGTTGTGGTAGATCTCATTGGCGCGGCAATCGGCGCAGTAGCAGGCCACGTGCGTGCCCGTCTTCAGCGCCTCAGGGGCAATGTGCCCATGCAACGACCCGCAGCTGCAGGAAAACCGGCAGGCGGATGGGTCAGGGGCCGCTGGCATGACTTCAGACCGCGGCGATCTTGGGCTTGGTCCGCTTTGACTTGGGCGCGCTGGCTCGGCTGTTGGCATTCATAAAATCGATGACCAGCGGGCGGATGTTGTTTCGCCAGCTGCGGCCGGCAAAGATACCATAGTGACCTGCACCGGGCTCTACATGGCTGGCCTTTTTGGACTCCGGCAGACCGGTGCACAGATCCAGAGCGGCGATACACTGACCGGGGGCCGAAATGTCGTCATTGGCGCCCTCTACCGTTTTCACGGCCACATCGGTGATCTTGCCGATATCCACCTTGTGGCCATCCACGATGAATTCGTTCTTGGCAATCTCGCCATTTTTGAAGATGCGCTCGACTGTTGAGAGATAAAACTCGGCCGTCATATCCATAACGGCGAGATACTCATCGTAGAACCGGTTGTGCGCGTCATGGTCTGAGGCCTCGCCACGGCTGACCTTCAGGATCTGGTCCATGAACGCCTTGGAGTGACGGTCCATGTTCATCGACATGAAGGAGGACAGCTGCAACAGGCCGGGATAGACCTTGCGCCCAACGCCTGCATATTTGAAGCCGACGCGCTGGATCATGGTTTCTTCCAGCTGGCCCATGGTAACGCGGCGGCCAAAGTCGGTCACTTCGGTCGGGGTGGCGTCAGGGTCAACGGGACCGCCGATAAGCGTCAGGGAAGAGGGCTGCGCATCGGGATCCTGTTCAGCAAGGTACGCCGTGGCCGCCAATGTCAGCGGCGCAGGCTGGCAAACAGCGATAACATGGGTTTCAGGCCCCAGCTCACGCATGAAGTCCACCAAGTACAGCGTGTAGTCTTCGATGTCGAACTTGCCAGCGGACACCGGAATGTCGCGGGCATTGTGCCAGTCTGTGACGTAGACCTCGCAGTTCTCAACAAGGCTCTTCACAGTGGAGCGCAAAAGCGTCGCGTAGTGGCCGGACATGGGGGCCACCAAAAGAACCTTTCGCGGCTGAACCTCGCGCCCAACGACGCGGAAGTGGATCAAATCGCCGAAGGGTTTTTCCACCACGGTGTCGATTTCGACCGTGTGATCCTTGCCATCTTCGCAGGTGAAGGTGCCGATACCCCAGTCTGGGCGGGCCACCATACGCTGAAAGGTGCGCTCTGTCACTTCGCCCCAGGCGGCCAGCCAACTGAGCGCGGGGTTCGGGATCGCAGAGAACGCCGGGTAGGATGCCATCGACAATGCGGTCGCCCCCAGCCATTGATTCATGTTCCGGGTAGTTTCCATAAGGTCGTAGGACATCATATAGCGCATGATTGGCTCCTTTTCGGTGTCCGCCCTGCAACCTGTTGCATAAATTATAGGCGGTTGGCGCGCAGAGATTCGAACATCCTGTCACTTTACCGTAGACTATAACGGTAAGAATTCTGCACAGCAGAAAGAGTAGGGGGGAATCCTTAAGATGACAACAAGCGACGTGCTGGAAGCTGAAACTTCGCCTGAACACCTTGAGAGGCTTAAGGAAAATCTGGAGAAAGTGGAGCAGCTCTCTAAGCGTCTGGTTGAGGTGATGGCTACAAAGAAGCCTCATCATCCGGGATTAGACGCTCCGAATCACGAACTGTTCGCACGTGCAGCAACCTCATACTGGGCCTCGATGCTGGAAAACCCAGCCAAACTTCTGGAACATCAGATCGAGTATTGGGGAAAATCCGTGCTGAATTTCGCCGAGGCTCAGCAGGTACTTGCCGGGCATGCAGGAGAAGATGAAGAGGCCGCTTCAAGGGATCGCCGTTTCTCGAACCCGATGTGGGAAAAGAATCCATATTTCAAGTTTATCAAGCAGCAGTACCTGACGAATGCGGAGGCCATTCGGGATGCCGTAGAAGAGGCTGGCGATCTCAACCCGGTCGACAAGCAGCGACTGACCTATTTTGCCGATCAGATCATCCACATGATGGCGCCTACGAATTTCCTGCCAACTAATCCTGACGCGCTGGAGCGCGCGCTGGAGACCGAGGGGCAGTCGCTTATTCAGGGGCTGGAAAACCTCGTGGCCGATCTGGAGGCCAATGATGGGGAACTGGTCGTGCGACTGGCCGATGACACGGCCTTCGAGATCGGGCGCAACCTTGCCACAACCCCCGGTGAGGTCGTCTATCGCAATCGCATGATGGAGCTGATCCAGTACCGACCGACCACGGATACGGTCCATGAAACACCGATCGTTCTGTTCCCGCCGTGGATCAACAAATTCTACATCCTTGATTTGAAGGCACAGAACAGCCTGATCAAGTGGGTAACGGAGCAGGGCTACACGCTGTTTGTAGTGTCCTGGGTCAACCCGGATGCTTCTTATTCCGAAGTGGGGCTTGAGGATTACATCGAAGAGGGTTTTTTGACCGCCATTGATGAGGTCAAGAAGATGTGCCAGGTGAAGCAGGTCAACGCGGTCGGCTATTGCATTGCTGGCACCACGCTGAGCCTGACGTTGTCGCTGATGAAACAGCGCGGCGACAAATCGGTGAAATCGGCGACCTTCTTCACTGCGTTGACAGATTTCGGCGATCAGGGCGAATTCACACCCTTTTTGCAGAATGATTTCGTCGATGCCATTGAAGAGCAGATTGGCGACGATGGAATGCTGCCCTCCTACATCATGGCGCGGACCTTCTCGTTCCTGCGGGCCAACGACCTGGTCTACGGGCCAGCCATCCGCAGCTACATGATGGGGGAGACGCCCCCCGCGTTTGATCTGCTGTACTGGAACGGAGATGGCGCCAACCTGCCTGGCAAGATGGCGATCCAGTATTTGCGCGGCCTGTGCCAGAGCAATGATTTTGTGAATGATGGGTTCGAAATCCTCGGCCACAAGCTGCATGTGCGGGATGTGGATGTACCTTTGATGGCGGTGACCTGCGAGACGGATCACATCGCCCGCTGGAAGGATTGCTATCGCGGCGTGCAGCAGATGGGATCGCGCAGCAAGACGTTCATCGTTTCACAATCGGGTCATATCGCGGGCATCGTGAACCCACCCTCGCGCAACAAGTACGGGCATTACACCAATGATGATCTGAAGGGCGATGCGGAATCCTGGATGGAGGGGGCCAAGTTCAATGAAGGCTCCTGGTGGCCCCGTTGGGAGGCTTGGCTCAAAAAACGTTCCGGCAAGCAGGTTCCGGCCCGCGAACCCGGCGATTCGCAGCATCCACCCCTGGCTGCGGCGCCGGGGGACTATGTGCGCAAGGTTGCAAGATCTTGAAAATAAAGCCTTTGCGGAAAATTTCTGCAACGCAGCAAGAAATTTCTTGAAATGCTGCGATGCAGAAAGCATATTGGTTGCAGACAAGGGCAGGCGGGGTTGTCCCGGCTCCTGCAGCGAAAGGAACCAGTACAATGGCTAAGACCCAAGATTTTACCGCGATGATGAAAGACATGATGGGCGCATTCCCCATGGACACCAAAGCCATGGAAGACGCATTCAAGAACTCTGCGGCTCTGAACGAGAAGCTGGCAGCAGTTGCGCTGGGCGCAGCTGAGCAGTCTGCGGATATCTCCACCAAGTGGACCAAAGACACCCTGTCCAAACTGGGCGCGATGTCCAAAGTTCAGTCCGAGCCTGCCGATTACGCCAAGGCCGCGACCGATTTCGCTAGTGCATCTGCCGAAGTTGCCGCTGAAAACATGGCTGCCTTCGCTGAGATTGCAAAGAAAGCTCAAACCGAAACCGTTGAGCTGCTGATGGCGGCTGGCAAGGACATGAGCGAAGAAGCGACCGCTGCGGTCAAAAAGGCCACCGAAGAGGTGACCACCGCTGCCAAAAAAGCGGCCGCGAAATAAGAACGTCCACATGAAGGCACCCGCTCTCCTCCCAATCGGTGCCGGAATGTGAAGAAAGGGCAGGCCACGCGGGGCCTGCCCTTTTTGCGTTCCAAGGGGAGGGTTCCCCGTAGTGCGGCGCTAGAAGGCTGAAGACCGAAAGCAGGTGTGCTTTGGCTGCCAGTCGCTCAGGCTCTGGATCTTCTCGGCGCTGATCTGTTGGTCCATTGTCGGTCCCTCGGCCCACGCCCCGTATTTGCACAGGACATATTTCAGCGTGCGCACCACGTAGCCAGACGTATGGTCAGATCTGCGTGCGACTTCGGCGATGATCTCGGAAACGGGCACACCGGTTTGCCCGCAGACATTAAACTCTCCAATGAGCTCAGGGCGCTCCAGCAGAGTGAGATAAGCCCGTGCCAGATCGTCCCGGTGGACAAGGGGCCAGCGTGTTCGCAGGCTGCCCCAAACCTCAATCGGCTCACCAGCTTTGGCCGCGGCTAGGTAGCGGGCGAAGGCGCCGCCTTCCTCATGATAAACAAGAGCCGGATGTACGATGGCCGCGGAAACGCCGGGTGCTTGCAGAACGCTGGCTCCCTGTTCCAGCATCCATTTAAAGCTCTGAAGCGGGCGTTTTGTCGATGTCTCATCAGCAGTTTTCGCACCCGTCACACCGTACAGCCAACAGCCGCCTGTGTAGAGAAAGCGCAGCGGTGAAGTGCGCCCTGCGGCGTGGCTCAGAATTTCCATGACCACCTTTCGGTCCGTTTCCGCCATGTCGGCTTCGAAAGTCGCCGCGGCGTGGATGACCGCATCCATTTTGGCAAGGGCAGCAGACCATTCCCGGGGGTGTCGCAGGTCACCGGCGAGAGGCTCGGCTCCCAGCGCCCTGATCTTTTCCTCGCTTGCGAAAGAACGAGCAAGGCCGATGGCGGTATGCCCATTCCGCACCAACTCCCGGGTTATTGCGGTTCCGATCGACCCGGTTGCGCCCAAAATCAATACGCGCATGCGCTTTTCCTCTATCCTACCCAGTGCGAGGAGGACTGTGTAAAAGTTCAAGTATGCTTTAGGTCAAGGGCTATTGGTGGCTCGTTGAAAGGCTGGTGCCTGACAAAAGCTAAGCACGCGCGAGGCTTTTCTTTTGTTCTGCGCTCGCATAGGGTTTTCTGCAGTGCATCATGTCTGGGGAGGTATGACATGGCGGAACAGGACAAGCCCCTGTTGATAAAACGCTACGCAAGTCGGCGCCTGTACAACACCGAAACCAGTGATTACGTGACACTGGAAGATATTGCCGGGTTCATCCGGGATGGCCGCGAGGTTCAGATCGTTGATCTGAAGACAGGCGATGATCTAACGCGTCAGTACCTGTTGCAGATCATCGCCGAGCACGAAAGCCGTGGTGAGAATGTTCTGCCCGTGAACGTGCTCAACGATCTTGTGCGCAGCTACATGGTGCCGGGGGGCGGTGTGATGCCGCAATTCCTGCAGGCCTCGTTCGATATGTTACGCGACAGCCAGTCAAAGATGATGGAGAATATGAACGCCATGAACCCGATGGCGAGTATTCCCGGCTTTGAGGCGATGAAGGCGCAGCAGGAAGCTTTCCTCAAGGCAATGACCGGTGGGTTGTCCGGCAGTTGGACTGGCGGGTCCAGCGGTCCTGAGCCGGACAACGGGGCGGCCGATGACGGCGAGCAAGAAGATCTGGATGCGATAAAGCGCCAGCTGAGCGAGCTTCAGGACAAGCTGTCCAAGATCAAGTAATCACGCAATGTGATTGTGACCTGGCGCTCACCGCGCAAAGAAACCCGGCAGTGCCGGGTTTTTTGTATCGTCTGCGGTGCGTGAAACGAGGTATCGGTGCCCGCCCGGTCCCCGAAACAACCCCTGTGGGTTGCCTGGGATCCGTCTGGCAGGGTGCCGTCCATTCGCGCGGCGCGACCACGCCATTTTGTGGCCTGTTTTGCTGCCTATACGTCGGCAGGTTTTGGGTCAGGCTGCGGCCCGGTCCATCGTTTCGCTGACAGCTGCGAGTAGGATTTCACAGATCACATCCAGCTCTGCTTTGGTCAGGCGCACCGGCAAGCGCACATCGCAGGCCTTCATCAGCATCGCGCGGGTCTGGGGCAATTCGGGCAGATCAGAGAGGAACTGCCAGTTCCAGAACGCGCGGGCATTGTCGGTGGACAGGCCAAAGACCTGAACCTTGACGCCTTTTTCCGCGGCGGAGGTGGCGAAGGCTTTGATCTCTTCCTCGCTCATGCCAACCAGATTGAACTGGATCGAATCCGGGGCACGCCGTTCAGGTGCAAGCGGGGCAGGCACATCGAAATATGGGGAGGCATTCAGGCGGTCCGCCACGTAATCGTGGTTCTTCAGCCCGTCCCGCACCCGGCGCGCCAGTTCCGGTAGCTGCGGGCGGATCACGGCGGCGGAAAGATTGCTCATCCGGAGGTTATAGAGCGGCAGCTGATTCTGCCATTTGGCAAAGGCCTCGGCCAGATCCGGAGTGTTCTCACCGCGCGGGCCTTTGTGCTTTTGCCAGTTGTGTTCATAGGCACCGGACATGATCACTGCGCGCGCCACGAGATCCGCATCATCGGTGACAAGGATACCACCTTCGCCTGCGTTTATCATCTTGTAGGACTGGAAGGAGAAGCAGCCGACGCGACCAATGGTGCCGATGTTTTCGCCGTTCCAGGTTGTGCCAAGCGAATGGGCGGCGTCCTCGATCACGGGGATGCCGCGTGCGTCACACAAGGCCATGATTGCATCCATATCGGAGGTATGACCGCGCATGTGGCTGATGATGACAGCAGAGATATCCTGATCTATCCGCGCCTCGAAGTCCGCCATGTCGATGCGGTAGTTTTCACCCACCTCGCACAGAACTGGCACACAGTCGGCATGAACGACCGAGGATGGGACGGCGGCGAAAGTGAAACCGGGGATCAATACGCGGGCGTCGCGGGGCAGGCCGAGCGCCTTCAAGGACAGAAAGAGAGCTGCAGAACAGGACGACACCGCAAGCGCATATTTGCAGCCGATCAGATCCGCGAATTCCTGCTCCAGCAGGGCAACCGGTGCATCCTGAGGCGCCGTGTAGCGGAAGAGGTCGCCCGATTGCATCAGGGCATCTATCGCCTCGCGCGCGGCTGCGGGGATCGGTTCGGCGTCGTGAACGTTGGGGGGCAGCGTCATATTTCAATTTCCCAAATTTATCATTTCAATATTCTAAAACAACGATCGCACAAAGCCAAGTTGAATGCGCTGACTGCGACGTCAACGCTCCAAAATTTCACAGAACTGTTGTGTTTCCGATAGGGCCAGCGCTCTTGCGCGCCGGAACGGGCCTCAGAAGCCGAGCCGATCCCGCAGGGCGAACCAAGTCATGGCCAACACCAAAAGCGGGGAGCGCATCCGCGGCCCACCTGGGAAAGCAGGGGCTGGAACGCGGGACAGGGTATCAAAGCCCTCCGCCTGACCTTTGATTGCCCGTGCCATCAGCTGACCTGCATGTGTTGCGGTGCCAACGCCATGACCTGAGTATCCCGAGGCGGACAAGGTATTCGCAGACAGCCGCGCCAGATAGGGCATTCGCTTCATGGTGATCCCGAGCGTGCCGCCCCAGGCATAGTCAACGCGCACATCCCCCAGATGGGGGAAAATCTGATGCATCGGCTTACGGACCACGGCCTCAATATCGGCGGGGAAACGGTAACCGTAGCTTTCGCCGCCGCCGAACAGCAGCCGCTTGTCGTGACTGAGGCGGAAATAATTGACTACGAATTTGCTGTCGGCCACAGCCACATCGCGGGTCAGAACTTCGGCGGCGCGGTCCCCCAGCGGCTCGGTCGCGACGATGAAGTTGTTGATCGGCATCACGCGGGCGGCGACCTTGCGGTTGAGCCCACCAAGGTAGCCGTTGCAGGCTAGGATCAGGTGGTCCGCCGTGACGGTCCCCGTCGCTGTGCGGACCTTGATCTCGGCGCCTTCGGCAATTTCAAGCGCCTCTGTTTGCTCGTGGATTTTGGCGCCGAGCTGATGCGCGGCGCGGGCCAGGCCCAGGGCGTAGTTCAGCGGGTGCAGATGCGCGGCGCCGTGGTCCAGGAAACCGCCCTGATAGTCGGGCGACGGGCACATGGCGTGGCAGGCATCGCGATCCAGCACCTCTAGTTGATCGTAGCCATAACGATCCTGAAGGTGGTGGGCATAATCATGCAGATGGCTCACATCCCCGCGCGAAGACCCTGTCCAGGCGACACCGGGTTTCAGGTGGCAGTCGATGTCATGGCGCGTGATCAGGGATTTGACCAGATCCTTGGCCTCTTCGCCCAGCTGCCAGAGTTTTTGCGCCTCGGTTTCGCCCATGAGATCTTCGAGGTCTTCCTGATCCATCCGCTGGCCACTGCCGAGCTGGCCGCCATTTCGGCCCGAGGCCCCAAAGCCGAGCCGGTGAGCATCCAGCAGGACCACCTCCATCCCCGCCTCGGCCAGATGCAGCGCGGCGGAAAGGCCGGTGTATCCTCCACCGACAATGCAGACGTCGGCGCGGGTGTCGCCTTGCAGCGCGGCGAAGGGGGCCGTTTCGGCTGCGGTCGCAGCATACCAGCTGGTGGGGTATTGACCCTTGCGGTCGTTGGAATAGAGCAGATTCAAGGCCATGGGGTCACCTCATGCAGACGGGGCGCGCCGAGAGATGCGGCGCGGGTGTTTGGGCATTGTGCCGCGCGGGCGGCTTGGGGCGAGGGTCAGACGTTCAGCAGCAGGTGCTCGCGCTCCCAAGGGGAGATGACCTGCAGGAATTCCTCGTATTCGGTGCGTTTGACGATGCCATAAACGCGGGCAAACTCGGTGCCGAGCACTTCGTGCAGCTTGGTTGCTTCGTCGAAGAGATCCAACGCCTGTCCCATGACCTGGGGAATGTCGCCTTCGCCTTCATAGGCATCTCCCTTGAACTGGCGGCGGGGGCGTTCCTCTTCGATCAGGCCGAGGTATCCGCAGGCGAGGGACACGGCGATGCCCAGATAGGGATTGCAGTCCATCCCGGCCAGACGGTTCTCCACGCGGCGTGCAGAGGGGCCAGACAGTGGGACGCGGATGCCCGTGGTCCGGTTGTCACGGCCCCATTCCAGATTGATGGGCGCAGCGTGGTCTTTCACGTAGCGCCGGTAGGAGTTCACGTAAGGCGCCATCACCGCAATCCCGGCTGGCAGGTTGGTCTGAAGGCCCGCGATAAAGTGGTAAAAGGCGTCCGTTTCACCCCCTTGCGGACCGGAAAAGATGTTCTCGCCGGTTTCCATGTCGATGATGGAGTGATGGATATGCATGGCCGAACCGGGTTCATCCGCAATGGGCTTTGCCATGAAGGTGGCAAAACAATCGTGGCGTAAGGCTGCCTCGCGGATCAGGCGTTTGAAGTAGAAGACCTCGTCCGCCAGTTTCACCGGATCGCCGTGACGCAGATTGATCTCAAGCTGTCCTGCGCCGCCTTCCTGGGTAATACCGTCGATCTCGAAACCCTGCGCCTCGGCAAAGTCGTAGATGTCGTCTATGACCGGGCCGAACTCATCGACTGCGGTCATGGAATAAGCCTGCCGTGCAGCCGCAGGACGGCCCGAGCGGCCCATCATCGGCTTGATCTCATGGGCGGGGTCCACGTTGCGGGCCACGAGGAAGAACTCCATCTCGGGGGCGACGACCGGCTCCCAGCCCTGGTCGCGATAGAGCTGCACCACACGCTTCAACACATTGCGCGGTGAGCAGGCCACAGGGTTGCCATCACGGTCAAAGGCGTCGTGGATCACCTGCAGCGTCCAGTCGCCCGTCCATGGGGCTGCCGTGGCGGTCGACATGTCGGGATAAAGCGTCATGTCCTTTTCGATAAAGCCGTCCTCATCGGCGGCTTCGCCCCAATCCCCGGTGATGGTCTGGTAAAAGATGCTGTCGGGCAGGTGGAAATAGTCCTGCTTGGCAAACTTGCTGGCCGGCACCGCCTTGCCCCGGGCGATGCCCGGCAGGTCCGAGATGATGCATTCAACCTCGTCAAGACGACGGCCCTCCAGATAGGATTTTGCGGCGTCAGGAAGGGCGTCGAGCCAGGCGGACATCAGGTTCTCTCTTTCTTGAAAAACTCGGTCAGGAAGTTTCCGATTTCAGGGTTGTCTACGGGGGTTTTCAGATCTTTGGCGGCGCTGTCGAGGATAGGATCTGGCACCACGCCGCGGCCGCGCTTCTCGATCAGCCCTTGGACAAAACCATTCGAAAACTCTGGGTGCGGCTGCACGGTCCAGATGTGGTCGCCATAGGCCAGGATACCGTTCTCGCAGAAATCATTGCCTGCCAGAACGCGGGCGCCTTCGGGGCGCTGGATCACCTGATCCTGATGCCAGGCGTTGAGGGTCAGCGCTTTGCCGCCTTGCTGGTATGTCACGTGACCCACAGCCCAGCCGCCCTCATACTTGGCGACGGTACCGCCAAGAGCCTGCGCGATGATTTGATGGCCAAAGCAAATCCCGGCCATGGGCTGTTTGCGCTCATCGATTTGACGGATCAGATCCTCAAGCGGGGGGATCCAGTCATGGGGCTCATAGGCGCCGTGTTTTGAGCCGGTGATCAGCCAGGCGTCTGCGTCTTCGGGCCCGTCCGGGAAGATGCCATCGACCACCGCCCAGGTTTCAAATTCAAACCCATTCCCGCCCAAAAGGCTGCGGAACATTTCATCATAGTCGCCCGAGCTTTCGATGAGGTCTTCGGGTGCATGGCCGGTCTGCAGAATGCCGATTTTCATAGGTCACCAATTTGATCAAATTTACCGTAGCGGATGCGGAGCGCTCGGACAAGGGATCATACGGCCTCCAGCCAAGACAGCCAGTGGCCTTCCTTCGGGCGGGTTGCGAATTCGGCCAGTTCCTGCCGTTTTGTCATCACCAGGTTGCGGATTGCCATCTTTGGCAGGATCCGGGCGATCAGCGGATCGCTTTCGAACAGGTCAATCGCTTCGGCCCAGGTGGGGGCAAGCTGCGGCAGCCCCTCGATGTCATAGACATTGCCGCTGGAGGGGGCAGGGGGCTGCATCCCGTCCTCGATCCCGACAAGGGCCGCACCCAGAACGGTGGCCAGCATCAGGTAGGGGTTGATGTCGCCGCCTGCCGCGCGGTGCTCGATCCGCCGTGCTTTGGGGCTGCCGCCGGGAATGCGGATGGCGGCTGTACGGTTCTCATAGGCCCAGGCGGCGCTTGTGGGCGCATGGGCGCCGGGAATGAGCCTGTCGTAGGAGTTGCCATGGGGCGCAAAGATCAGCGTGCTGGCGGGCATCGCCGCAATACATCCGGCAACGGCGTTCAGCAGCAGGTCAGATCCTTTTTCGGTGCCATCGTCAAAGACGTTGTTGCCCTCATCATCGACCACAGAAAAATGCACATGCATGCCATTGCCGGCCTCATCGGCATAGGGTTTTGCCATAAAGGTGGCGGCGAAGCCGTGCTTGCGCGCCAAACCCTTGACCAAGGCCTTGAACAGCCAGGCATCATCGGCGCAGCGCATGGCGTCCTGATGGTCGAGGTTGATCTCGAACTGGCCTAGTCCGGCTTCGGAAATGGCATCCTTTGCCGGTATACCCATCGCCTCGGCGCCCTCGTAGACATCTGAGAAAAAGGCATCGAAGGCGTCAAGCTCCGCCACTGACAAAACCGATTGCTGATCCAATTCACGCCCGGTGAGCGGATCGATGGGCGGCCCCGGCTGGGCGCCGCTGTCGTCGACAAGATTGAACTCCATTTCGGTGGCAGCGACCACATGCCAGCCGCGCGCGGCGTATCGGCCCAGAACTTCTGCCAGAACCTGTCGGGGGTCGCCAAGGAAGGGCGTGCCGTCCTCGAGCACCATGGTCATTGGAATAAGCGCCGAAGGCGTGCTGAGCCAGGGCATGGGGATCGCACCCCGGTCGGTTGGAAACAGAACGCCATCAGCATCGCCGGTCTCAAACACCAGCGGGCTGTCCTCGATATCACGGCCCCAGATATCCACGTTGAGCACGGAGACGGGCATGCGGGCGGTGCCGTCCTCCAAATTGCAGGCAAGACTCGCGGGCATACGCTTTCCGCGCATCTGCCCGTTCATGTCGCAGGCGGCAATGCGGACGGTTCTGAGGCCTGAGAGGTCCATGAGGGGCTCCATTGTTGGTGTTCATAGTTCTACCCGAGCCAATGAAAGACGCAATCAAAATTTGATCAAAAATTGCTCCGGCCGGATCTGCGCACAAAAAATGGCCCCCGAAGGAGCCAAGTTTTTTGCTGTGCAAGGTGCGAAATCAGCGGATCAGGTTCGGCCTCAGCCTCATTTTTGTCCGGCGCTCCTGCGGGATGTGACGGTTCAGTCTTTTGTTCACAAGTCCAAACAGACCTATGATCAAAAGCGTCAGCAGGATGAAGTAGAGCGCCAGAATCGGGTAGGGCACGAAGGGGTTGAAGGTCTTGTCCGCAAAATAGTTGGCGTAGTACAGCGCATCGCCCTGCTGCCGCCAGGCCGGAAAGCCTGAAAAGAACACCAGCGTCGTCGCATGGAAGAGAAAGATCGCCTCGTTCGTATAGGACGGCCAGGCCAGACGCATCATCGTGGGCCACATGATCCGCCGGAAACGGTGCCAGCCCGAAAGGCCATAGGCATCTGCCGCTTCGATGTCGCCCTTGGGAATGGAGCGCAGCGCGCCATAGAAGATCTCTGCGCTATAGGCGGAGGTGTTGAAGAACAGAACCACCAAAGCGCCCAGCCAGGCCGACGAGAAGGCGTCAAGGATGGGCGAGAAGCCCTTCAGTTCAAGGAAAAGGAAGTATGCAAAGAAGAACTGGATGAAGAGCGGTGAGCCCCGAAAGACAAAGATGAACCACTCTGCCGGTTTTCGCCACATGGCGGAGGGCGAGTTCTTTGCCACCGCCAGGAGGTTTGCAAAGAAGAACCCGCTGATGACGGCAAGGGTGCCGAAATAGATGTTCCAGATCATCCCCGAACCGATCAGGGTGAAATGTTCGCACAACGTGAAATCACTGCGCGGCAGCAGGCGCTCTCCGTAGCCCAGCGAGCGGAAGGCATAGGCCTGAATGGTCTCAAGACAACTCATGTCGCTTTCCTTTGCGCTTCACCGCCCAGGGTGGCCTGCCCATGTGACAGGCGGGTTGTGATCCGCGCCAAGACCACCTCGGACACCTTGGTAAAGGCGAGGTAGAAGACCAGCAGAGCCAGGAAATACCACATGCGCCAGTCGCCATGGGGATAGTCGGTAAATTTCGCAGTCTTGCTGCCCCCCAGTTCGCGTGCCCAGTAGACGATATCCTCAACGCCAAGGAGGAACAGAAGCGGCGTCGCCTTGATCAGTACCATCCAGAGGTTCGACAACCCCGGCAGGGCATAAGTCCACATCTGCGGTACGGTGATGCGCCAGAACGCTTGCCGCCGTGTCATGCCATAGGCCTCGGCCGTTTCGACCTGCGCCCGCGGGACCGCGCTCATGGCGCCATAGAGAACGTTTGCCGCAAAGGCGCCGAATACAATGGCAAAGGTCACCACTGCCAATGAGAAGCCGTAGACTTCGTGGATCCATTGCGGTGAGGTGCCAAGAGGCATCTTGGCGATGTCACAGACGAGAAAGTCGCTGCCCTGACGGATCGGCTGATCCCAGTCCGGGCACTTGATCTTGTGGCGCACCCATTCAATGCCCTGATCCAGCGCGATGACGAAGAACAGGAAAAAGGCGATGTCAGGTACGCCGCGCACGATGGCGATATAGCCCTTACCGAACCACGACAGGGGCAGGAAGTGGGCGCGGGCCGCGATGGCGCCGCCAAAGCCGAACAACAGTGCAAGCGGAGCGGTGATGGCCAGCAGCAATAGGACCGTGCCGAAAGCGACATAAAAGCCCATGTGCTTTCCGGTGGTCAGGTAACATGACAGCCACTGGAGTCCCTCCAGGCTGGCCGGGTCTGAGCAATAGGAAAAGATGGCTGACCTCGTCGTCTATGTCACCCGCATCTGTCCCGGCAGGGGCCGATCATGCGCGCAACGGGAACAATGCAGCAAAGGGGAGCATCGCCCCCCTTTGCCGGTCTGTTGGATCGGGCAGGCGTGGCTTACCAGGTTCCGCCCACTTCCCATTTGGTGATCAGCGCGTTCAGGCTGCCATCTTCCTTCATGGAGGTAATGGCGGCGTCGAACTTGGCGCGCAGCTCGTCATCGCTTTCACGGAAAGCCATGCCGATGCCACCGCCCAGCGGCACATCGTCGCCCACAAAGATCAGGTCGGAGGCTTCAACTTCCGGCTCAAGGAAATCTTTGTCGGCCAGAACCGCATCGGCTTCTCCGGATTTCACGGCCGCGATGGTTTCATCCGGAGTGGGGTATTCGACCAGGGTCGCGCCCGTGTCGACCACGTGGTTGGCCTGGATGGTTGCAGTCTGCGCGGCGATGATGCCGCCGGTCAGATCCACACCGTCGGACATCGCTGCATAAGCAGAGGGCGACGGCGGAGTGTAACCTTGCGTAAAGTCGACAACTTCCTCGCGCTCTTCGGTGATCGACATGCCCGCGATGATCGCGTCGTAGTTGCCCGAGGTCAGGTTCGGGATGATCGAATCCCAGTCATTGGTCACCCACTCACAGGTCAGCTCGGCACGTTTGCACAGCTCGTCGCCCAGCTCGCGTTCAAAGCCATCCACTTCACCTTTGTCGTTGATGAAGTTGTAGGGAGGGTAGGCGCCCTCGGTGCCAAGGCGCACGGTATCAGCCATTGCGACGCCTGCGGTCAGGGCAAGGGCAGCTGTGCCGAGAAGAATGGATTTCATGAGTTTACTCCCGTTTGGTTGGTTTGTTGGTTGTTGCTATCAGCGTTTGGTCGAAGACAGGAAACCGCGCAGACGTTCAGATCGGGTATCGCCAAACACCTCTTCCGGCGCCCCCTGTTCTTCGATCAGACCTTGATGGAGAAAGACGACATGGTCCGAAACATCGGCGGCCATGTTCATGTCATGTGTCACGATCATCATGGTGCGCCCTTCTGAGGCTAAATCCTTGATAACCTTTACGACTTCCTGTTCAAGCTCCGGGTCAAGCGCCGAGGTCGGTTCATCGAACAGCAGCGCTTCGGGTTCCATGCAAAGGGCGCGGGCGATGGCGGCGCGTTGTTGCTGTCCGCCCGAAAGCTGTGCCGGATAAGCATCGCATTTGTCGCCAATGCCGACCTTGTCGAGATACTTGCGCGCCGCGGCCTCGACTTCGGTTCGATCCCGTTTCAGAACCGTCAGCGGGGCTTCCATGACATTCTGCAAGATTGTCATATGTGACCACAGATTGAACTGCTGAAATACCATGGACAGGTTGGTACGGATGCGCAGAACCTGATTGGGGTCAGCCGGACGGCGGCTTTGGCCTGTTCCCGTCCATTTGATCGGTTCGCCCTTAAAGAGGATCTCACCCTGCTGACTGTCCTCCAAAAGGTTGCAGCAGCGAAGAAGGGTGGACTTACCGGACCCGGACGAGCCAATCAGCGAAACAACCGAGCCACGCGGGGCGGTGATGTCGACGCCCTTGATGACCTCCAGATCGCCGTAGGATTTGTGCAGCCCGCGGATCTCTAGGACTGGTGCGGTCTCTGAGGCTTGCGATGTGTCGGTCATGGTGGCGGTCAAGGTGTGCATCGTCCGATTGATAAAATTCTGTCTTATTGGACCCAAAAAAAGGCGGAATGCAATGTGCAAACCGCCAGATCCTGTCCCGATCCGCGCGAAACGGTCAGTGGTGCTGCCAAAACGGACGCCGGTTCAGGCGTTCGCGCGCCCCCGGATTCTCTGCTCCGTCAGAATGGGGCCGGGCGGTGTCGATACGGCCAGATAGTCTGACATGGGAATCGCGACCAGACCTTTCAGATGCAGCGTCTCTGCCGCATCTGCATCAAGGGTTGCAATGGCAGATTCAATGGCAGCGAACAATGGTGCAGGATCATTGCCAAGGGCGGTGATGAAGGGCAATCCGGGTGTGCTTGCGGTGCGATCAATCACGTCCAGATCCGCAGCAAAGGCGTCGTACTTCTGGATCATCTCCCAGGACAGGATATCGATGCTGGCAAAATCCGCACGGCCCTCGGCAACCGCCTGGGCCGATTCCCGGTGACTGCCGGATTCAACAAGCCGTCCTGGTAATAGCCCAGCATCCTGCATGTGGATGAGCGGTCCGGCCCAGCCGGATTGGGACAGACTGTCGTTATAGGCAAAGGCTTTTCCGTCAAACCCGTGAAGGTCGGCGTCGCTGCCCTTGCGTGCAACAAACACACTGTAATAGTGCCCGGGCGGGCAACCTTGATGGCCGTAATCGGGTGTTCCGACCAGTTGGACCTCGCCGTAAAGGCGTGTGCGCAGGGGGCAGCCACAGGTCTGGCCCAGAACAAGGTCTTTTGCCACCCATGCGCTCCAGGCGTCTGTCTTGCGATCCAGCGCCTCAGGGAGGTCATCATAGGGGCCCATAAGACCTGTACGAATGGCCGCCCAAAATTGGTCGTTGGCGGCAGCGGTTTCGGGGCGGTCGTACATTCCCAGATAGGCGATCATAGCGCAGCCTCCGCTCGTTGTCGCGCCAAGGCGCTGTCCCGGTCATTGACCCCCAGCAGACTGGCAGAAAGGCGCAGCAGGCTGTCCTCGCTGGCATCGCGCTTTCCGTCCGCGAGAACTACCTGCCATAGGGCTTCAATCACGCCGATCCGGTCTTCATAGCGCACCGCATCCTTGATCGCCCGGGTGAAGCGAACCGTGTCGGGGGCTTCGGCCTCCATCGCCTCGGCCTCTTCGCGCAGGATGATCGCACCGCCCAAATCGAGCCCATAGCGGGACTGGCTGATGCGGTCGATCCGATCTTTTTCGACGTCGGAATAATTGTGGTCAGACCGCGCCACCCGCACCAAAAGCGCGCAGAGAGCGAGGCGTGCGTCCTTGTCAGTAAGTGGAGTGTCGACCGGAGAGAGCAGGCGACTGAGGAGATCTCGGAACATCAATTGGCATCCTCCGTGGTCCCAGCCAGCTTGCGGCGGGCGCGGTCACGAGCGGCCTCATTGTCGGCATAAGACAGGCCCATAGCCTTGCGCGCATCCTCGACGATCTTGACCTCGCCCTCATGTTCGTTGCCGTCAGCCAGAACCACTTCCCACAGAGCATCCAGCGCTGCCAGACGTTCCTCAAGGCCTGTGGTCTCGCGGATCAGACGGCCGAATGTATCGGTCTCAGGCGCGGCAGCATGCAGCTTTTCGCAGTTGGCACGCACCTTCGCGGCCTCAATGGCGTTGTGCTGGTAGAGCCGTGCCAGGATCCTGTCGATCAGGCTGATTTCTTCCAGCTGGTATTCGCGATCGGATTGCGCGACGCGCACCATAAGCGCGCCGAGCGCCAGCTCTGCATCCGGGTCCGGCAGGGCCGGGGGCTGCGGCGGGCGGAAGGCTTGAAAAAACTTTTTCAGCATGAGGTCAGATGATCCTGCAGATGAATGGCGGCCAACGGCGATCAGCCGTCATAGCCTTCGATGATCTCCATGTCACCGGTCGAGACCGGATCGCGCAGGGCCTTGGCATCCTGATAGGCGACGGAGTCATAGCAGGCCTTGGCGGTTTCGAAATCCTTGAACTCGATAACGACGGTGCGAGCGCGCATCTGGCCTTCACGCACTTCCTTGGGACCACCTCGGACGAGGAATTTTGCACCATATTCCGCAAAAGGTGCTGCATTCGCGGCCACATAGTCCTTGTACCGCTCCATGTCGTCCACATCGACATGGGCTACCCAATATCCTTTTGGCATACGGAATCCTTTTTCTTCTTTTCGCCAAGCTGAAACAGGTGGCGCGCAAAGACAATGGCCAGCTTTGGCTGAATTTCCCCGTTCCCTATCTCAAAATCTCAAGAATACGTCAGAAAAAGCAAGTAAATTCAAAGAAAGCCGCCCGCGCAGGGGCGGGCGGCTTTGCTCTTTGTGTCTTATCCAAGTTCGGCAAGGCGGGCGAGCGCCTCTTTGATCTTGGTCTCTTCCTCTTCCCGCGCGGCCAGGTTCTCGCGGGCCTCTTCCACCACCTCCTCGGGGGCGGAGGCGACGAATTTCGGGTTGTTGAGCCGACCACGCAGCCCCCCCAGTTCCTTGGCCAGCTTGCCAAGGGTCTTTTCCAGACGCGCCTTTTCTTCATCGATGTCGATGATATCGGCGAGCGGTAGGCCAAAGGAGGCACCGGGCGCCGAGATCGAAACGCAGCCCTTGGGCAGGGCATCGACCTTGGTCAGGCTGTCGATGCGCGCAAGCCGTTTGATCAGCGCCTCATTGCGGTCCCAGGCGGTCTGGGCGGCGGCGTCGATCTCGGTCACCAGCATGGCCACCTTGAGGCCCGCCGGCACATGCATTTGCGCGCGGGCGGAACGGGTGTTTTCGATCACCGAAATGACCCAGTTGATTTCCCGGTCGGCCTCTGCATTGACCAGATCGGCGGCGGTGTAGGCAGGCCAATCGGCGTGCACCAGCATCTTGGCGCGGGTGCCGGTCTGGCCCCACAGCTCTTCGGTGATGAAGGGCATGATGGGGTGCAGCAGGATCAGACATTGATCCATCACCCAGCGCATGGTCTCGCGGGTCTCGGCCTGAGCGTCTGCGTCATTCCCCTGCAAAAGCGGCTTGGAGAGTTCCACATACCAGTCGCAGACCTTGCCCCAGACAAAGGCATAAAGCGCCTGCGCTGCGTCGTTGAAGCGGAAGGCCTCCATTGCGGCATCCACCTCTTCGCGCACGCGGGCGGTCTCGCCGATGATCCAGGCGTTGACGGCCTGCGCGGGTTTGAGATCGGCGACGGATTTCTGCGGCACCGCATCGGTGAAGACCTCGTTCATCTCGGCAAAACGGATGGCGTTCCACAGTTTGGTGCCAAAGTTCCGGTAGCCAGCGATGCGCTGCATATCCAGCTTCAGCACCCCGCCAAGCGAGGCCATCGCCGCATTGGTGAACCGCAGCGCATCGGCGCCGTACTCATCAATGATATCCAGCGGGTCGATGACATTGCCGGTGGATTTCGACATCTTCTTGCCTTTGGCATCGCGCACAAGGCCATGGAGGTAAACTGTGTCGAACGGGATCTGATCCACGACGGCGAGCTGCATCATCATCATGCGGGCGACCCAGAAGAACAGGATGTCCTGCCCGGTAACGAGCGTCGACGTCGGGAAGTATTTCTTCAGCTCCTCAGTATCTTCGGGCCAGCCGAGCGTGCCGATGGGCCACAGACCGGAAGAGAACCAGGTGTCGAGCACATCCGGGTCGCGCCAGACCGGGTAGACCAGCTTGGTGGGATCCTGCGTGGTTTCATATTCGGCCAGCGCGGCGGCAAAGGCTTTGACCGCCTCGGCGCGAGTTTCGACCTCGACCACCTGTGCGTGGTTCAGCGGCGCGGGCAGGCCGACAAGAATGTCGTCGAACTGCGATTTGACGCTGTCGAAATCGGCGGCGCAATGGCGCGGCTCCTCACCGATCAACAGCTTCTGTTCCCACATCAGGCGCAGGCTTTCGACCAGATCAAGGGCGCCGTCGCCTTCATCGTCGGTGAACCCTTCGCCGGACAAGTCAAAGCCATACCAGACCGGAATCTGATGGCCCCACCACAGTTGGCGCGAGATGCACCAGGGTTCGATGTTCTCCAGCCAGTGGTAATAGGTCTTTTCCCCGCTTTCCGGCAGGATCTTGACGGTGCCATCCTTCACCGCCTCCAGCGCCGGGCCGACAACCTTTTCGGCGTCCACGAACCACTGGTCGGTCAGCATCGGCTCGATCACCACTTTGGAGCGGTCGCCAAAGGGCTGCATGATCGGCTTATTCTCGACCAGCGGCACCAGGGTTTCAACCTCGTTGCCGTCCTCGTCCTTGGTGGTCTCCTTGACCATCACGGCAAGGCCCTCGGCGGTGATCTGCTCCACCACCTTTTTGCGCGCTTCAAACCGGTCCAGACCGCGCAGGTCTTCGGGCACCAGGTTGATGGCGTCTGCCTCGGCCTCAGAGAGGGTCTGCTCGCCCTTGGCGACGGCCATGGCTGTAGTTGCGGCCTCGGCATAGGGGGCGCCGTCTGCGCGCATCGCGCCTTTGGTGTCCATCAGGCGGTACATTGGGATGCCGCCGCGTTTCGCGACCTGGTAGTCGTTGAAATCATGGGCGCCGGTGATCTTCACCGCGCCCGAGCCGAAGTCGGGATCGGGGTATTCGTCGGTGATGATCGGGATCAGGCGGCGGTGTTCCTTGGGGCCGACGGGGATTTCGACCAGCTTGCCCACGATGGGGGCATAGCGCGCATCGTCGGGGTGCACCGCAACCGCGCCATCGCCCAGCATGGTTTCGGGCCGGGTAGTGGCGATGGAGATGTAATCGCGCTCCTCTTCCAGTGTGACATTCCCGTCCTCGTCCTTTTCGACGTAGGTATAGGTGGCACCGCCGGCGAGCGGATATTTGAAGTGCCACATGTGGCCCGCGACCTCGATATTCTCCACCTCAAGGTCGGAGATCGCGGTCTGGAAATGCGGGTCCCAGTTCACCAGCCGCTTGCCGCGGTAGATGAGGCCCTTGTTGTACATATCCACAAAGACCTTGATGACCGCGTCGTGGAAATTGCCCTCTTCGCCTTCCGGGGCGCCGGGCGCGCCGGACATGGTGAAGGCGTTGCGCGACCAGTCACAGGAGGCGCCAAGGCGTTTCAGTTGATTGACGATGGTGCCGCCGGACTGGCTTTTCCACTCCCAGACCTTTTCGAGGAAGGCCTCACGACCGAGTTCCGCGCGCGAAGGCTGCTGGGTCTTGGCGAGTTCGCGTTCCACCACCATCTGGGTGGCAATGCCGGCATGGTCCTGCCCCGGCTGCCACAGCGTGTCGAAGCCCTGCATGCGCTTCCAGCGGATCAGGATGTCCTGCAGCGTATTGTTAAACGCGTGGCCCATGTGCAGAACGCCGGTGACATTGGGCGGCGGGATCATGATGCAATAGGTGGAGGCCTCGAGCTTGGCATTTGCGCCGGCCTTGAAGCAACCGGCCTTTTCCCAGGCGTCATAAAGGCGGCTTTCCGCCTCGGCTGCGTTGAATGTCTTTTCCATCGCCATCGGTTTGGTCCTGCGTGCGTGTCATTTCGGATCGCTCTCTCCCTTACAGAAGGGGGCGGCAAAGGGAAAGTGGGAAGGCGGGGCAGGGGCGGCGCAGGGGAAACGGGCGGGCCGGTAACGCGGGCTTAACGGCTGGCGGGTACTCTGATTCATGAAGAGAACAGCGGGCCCATCCCTCCTCCCGCAATTCACTAAGCCGCCCGGCCGGACTTTGATGCGGGAAACTGCAAAGTTGGCCGGGCGCACTATTTTTCCGGCTCTCTCCAACCGGCATCAGGATATGGTCCCGCCTATCCGCGTGTCCCGCTGCGGTCCAGTTTGGTCGCAAGATGGATCAGGCTTTCCGAGGATCGTACACCGCGCGCCTCGCCGATGCGGTCGATGGTTTCATCCAGCTCATCCGTGGTCTGCGCCACCACCTGCGCCAAAAGGTCAAACCGCCCCGATGTGGTGTGAACAACCTCGACGCCCGGTAGGCTGCGCAGGCGGGCCAGAACCTCGGGTCCGCTGCGCGGTTCGATAGAGATGAGAACGGTGGCCTGCAGGGGCGGGCGTACTGCTGGGGAGAGTTTCAGCGTATAGCCCGAGATAATGCCAAGGGTCTCAAGCCGCTCGATCCGCGTCTGTACAGTTGTGCGCGCCAGCCCAAGGTGCCTGGCAAGCTCGGCGACGGATCTGCGGGCATTGTCCCGCAGGAGAGCAAGAAGTTGTCGGTCTGTGTCGTCGGTTTGCATCATTACTCCGCGTAAATGACGAAAATCTCCGTCATTATATGCATAGTGACGACAGGAATCGACGTGGAATTGGGGGAGACTGGTAAAAAGTCGGCAAATTCGCCCTGACTGTCCAACCGAGGCCCTGATCCGATGCAGCATATCCCCCCGCTCTGGCTTGATCCCGAAACCCATCTTGCGCGCCGCACTCCAGACCATCCGATCCTCTATTTCGCGCCGCAGGTGTTGCACCAGGTGGCGGATCGGTTCCTGAGGGGTTTTCCGGGGCTGGTGACCTATGCGGTGAAGGCGAACCCGCATCCGGCGGTGCTGTCCAACCTGGTGGCGGCGGGTGTGTCGGCTTTTGATGTGGCCTCGCCCTCGGAAATGGAGGCCGTGCGCACGGCCAGTACGGATGCGGTGATGCATTACAACAATCCGGTACGCTCGAAGGCGGAGGTCGCTGCCGGGATTGCCCACGGCGTGGCCAGCTGGTCGGTGGATGACGCGAGCGAGCTGGACAAGCTGCGCGAGGTGCCGCGGGCCTGCGAGATTGCGGTGCGTTTTGCGCTGCCGGTTGCGGGGGCGGCCTATGATTTCGGCAGCAAGTTCGGTGCCGACCCGGACGCGGCGGTGGACCTGCTTAAAGAGGTGGCCGCGGGAGGCTGGACACCTTCACTGTGCTTTCATCCGGGCACCCAATGCGAGGATGCGGCAGCCTGGGTCGAATACATCCACGCGGCCCGCAAGATTATCGAGGCCTCTGGCGTCAAAGTGGCACGGCTCAACGTGGGCGGAGGTTTTGCCGCCAACCGCGATGGCGAGGCGCCGGATCTGGAGAGTGTTTTTGCCGCTATCGGGACAGCGGTGACAGAGGCCTTTGGCGACGAGGCGCCTCAGCTGATCTGTGAGCCGGGCCGGGCGATGGTGTCCGAAGCCTTTACCCTTGCCGCGCGTATCAAGGGGCTGCGCAAAGGCGGCGAAGTGGTCTATCTCAACGACGGGATCTACGGAGGCCTCGTGGATATCCGCGACATGGGCTTGCCGGGGCGTGTTACCGTGGTCAGCGCGCAAGGGCGCCACAGGGCAGGCGAGCGCAAACCCCGCGTCGTATTTGGCCCCACCTGCGACAGCCTGGATCGCTTGCCGGACGGTCTGCCGCTACCCAAGGATAGCGTGATCGGTGACTATGTGCTCTTTCCGGGCCTTGGTGCCTATTCTTCGGCCATGAGCACCCAGTTCAACGGCTACGGGCTCTCTGACGTGGCGACCGTGATTGCCCTCTCTGGACAAGCTGACGCTGAAGGCTAATGTCGGCCCCAAAGCAAGCACCACGCGCGCGGAGGGGACGAGCATGCAGAAATTCGGAAAAAGCCAGCCAGTCAAACGTACCGAGGATGTCCGGTTTCTGACCGGGCATGGGCAATATATCGAAGACGCCGCGCCGAAGGATGCGCTGAAGACCTGGGTGCTGCGCAGCCCGGTGGCCCATGGGGTGATCACCGCGCTTGATGTCGAGGACGCCCGCGCGGCAGATGGCGTGCATATGGTTGTGACTTATCAGGACTATGTGGATGCGGGCTATGATACCGGCATCGATGGCATCCTGATCAAGAACCGGGATGGCTCGAACGCCGCGGCACCTCATCGCCCGATGCTGGCCCATGAGCGTGTGCGTCACGTCGGGGAGCCGATTGCCGTCGTAGTGGCCGACACGCTCGATCAGGCGCGTGATGCGGGCGAGATGATCGAACTGGAGGTCGACGATCTGCCGGTGAAACTCGACATTGCGCCGGGTGGGGAGCCGCTTCACCCGGATGTGCCGGACAACCGGGCCTTTGATTGGGGGATCGGCGACGAGGCCGCCACCGAGGAGGCCTTTGCCAAGGCGGCGCATACCGTGTCGCTGCAGGTCGAAGACAATCGCATCATCGTCAACTCGATGGAGCCGCGCGGCTGTTTCGCCGAATGGCGCGAGGACCGCCTGCATTTCACCTTTGGCGGGCAGGGGGTCTGGGGCGTCAAAGGAAACCTTGCGAAGAAACTCCGCCTCGCGGAGGAGCAGGTGCATGTGGTGACGCCGGACGTCGGCGGCGGCTTTGGCATGAAGTCCCAGCCTTATCCCGAATATTACGCGGTGGCCCATGCGGCCCGCGTTCTGGGGCGTCCGGTGCTGTGGATCGGCGACCGCTCGGAATCCATGCTCTCGGACAATGGCGGTCGTGATCTGACGTCGCTCGCAGAGCTGGCCTTTGATGAAGATCTCAAGATTACGGGCTATCGCGTTCATACGCTCTGCAATCTTGGCGCCTATAACGCGCCGTTTGGGCAGATCATTCAGACCACGCTGTTCAGCAAGGTTCTGACCGGGGTCTATGATATCCAGAACGCCTGGCTGCGTTCCGAGGGGTTCTACACCAACACCACGCAGGTCGATGCTTACCGCGGTGCTGGCCGTCCCGAGGCGATCTATGTGCTGGAGCGCGTGATGGACCGCGCCGCACGCGAGCTGGGCGTGGATCCGCTGGAGCTGCGCCGCCGTAACTTCATAGCGCCCGCGTCCTTCCCGTATCCGACGATCGTCGGTGAAACCTATGACGTGGGAGACTTTGGCCGGGTGCTGGATCGCGCGGCAGAGGAAGCCGACCTTGGGGGCTTTGCGGGCCGCAAAGCTTCGGATGCAGCCAAGGGCCTGCTGCGCGGCGTCGGCCTCTGTTACTATATCGAAAGCATTTTGGGCGATCCTTCGGAAGGCGCGGAAGTGGAGTTTCTGGAGGATGGCCGGGTGAACATCTATGTCGGCACGCAAAGCAACGGACAGGGGCATGAAACCGTTTATGCTCAGTTCCTTGCCGATCAGACTGGCATCCCGGCGGACCAGATCACCGTGGTGCAGGGTGACAGCGACCTGATCGCCCGTGGTGGTGGTACCGGTGGGTCGCGCTCTGTCACGACCCAGGCCAACGCGACGCTGGCCACCGTGGACAAGATGGTCGAGGCTTTCACCCCCTTCCTGGCCGAGGAGATGGGCGTCGAGGAAGACGCCGTCGAATTTGACGGCGAAACCTTCCGCGCGCCAGGGTCAAACCTGACGCCGACCTTTGTAGAGGCCGCCGAGATGGCCCGCGCCCAGGGTCGCACCGACCTTATGCGTCATTCTGCGCGGGCCACGCTACCGGGGCGTTCGTTCCCAAATGGGGCTCATATCTGCGAGGTGGTGATCGACCCTGAAACCGGCGCGGCGGAGGTGGATCGCTACACCGTCGTTGACGATTTCGGTAACCTCATAAACCCGGCACTTGCAGAGGGGCAGGTGCATGGTGGGGTTGCCCAGGGGCTGGGTCAGGCCATGCTGGAACACGTGGTCTACGACAGTGAGGGGCAGCTGCTCACGGCATCGTTCATGGACTATGCCATGCCGAGGGCCTCTGATGTCCCCATGATGGGATTCTCGACGGAGGCCGTGCCCTCTACCCAGAATCCGATGGGGATGAAAGGCTGTGGAGAGGCCGGAACGGTGGGCGCCATGGCGGCGGTCGCCAACGCGGTGCAGGATGCGGTCTGGGCGCGCGGTGTGCGCCAGATGGACATGCCGTTCACGCCGATGAAACTATGGGAAGTACTAAGGGATGACACTATCGCGGCTGAGTAAACGTCTGCTTGGATGGCTCGGGCGGCCTTTGCGGTCCGAGCACTCTGGCGAGACCGCGATGCGCGGGCCGCAGGCCCATGTGATCATTCTGGATGGCACAATGACATCCCTTCGGCCCGGCCATGAATCCCATGCCGGGCAGACCTATCAGCTCTGCCGCGAGATGGGCCCCGAGGTATCGGTTTTCTACGAATGTGGGGTGCAGTGGAATGGCTGGTCCAGTGCGCGGGATGTGATCGTCGGCAAGGGGATCAACCGGCAGATCCGCCGTGCCTATGGCTATCTTGCCTCCCGGTATCGGCCCGGAGACAGCATCTACCTGATCGGCTATAGTCGGGGCGCATATGCGGTACGCTCACTTGCCGGGGTGATCGGAGAGGTAGGGCTCTTACGCACTGAACATGCGACCGAACGCAATATCCGCACCGCCTATCGTCACTATCAGGAAGGCCAGGACCCCGAGGTGGCCCGTGCGTTTCACCAGGCCTATTGCCACAGCGAGACCCGGATCGAGATGATCGGCGTTTGGGATACGGTTAAGGCGCTGGGCTTTCGGCTTCCGATCCTCTGGCGCTGGGCCAAGGATCCGCACGGCTTCCACAATGACAAACTTGGCCCCCATGTAAAGAATGGCTACCACGCTCTCGCGCTGGATGAGACACGCGATGTCTTTGCGCCGGTCCTGTGGTCGTGTCAGGACGATTTCAATGGACGAGTTGAGCAAATGTGGTTCCGCGGCGCCCATGGCGATGTAGGCGGGCAGTTGGGCGGCAACGACGCGGCAAGGCCGCTTGCGAACATCTCGCTGGTCTGGATGCTTGAAAAGGCCGAGGACTGCGGTCTGGCTTTGCCGCAGGACTGGCGGATGCGTTACCCTGTCGATCCGTGCGCGCCTTCGGTCGGGACCTGGCGGGGTTGGGGCAAGATCTTTGTTCTGCGCAGCAGGCGCCGCGTTGGTGCGGATCCCAGCGAACGGCTGCACAGCAGTGCCAAGGGATATGTGATCAAGGAACCCCGTTCGTCTTGGCGGATGTTCTGGCCCTTACGCGCGACACGCTAGCAACCGTGCGCTGCAAAAATGATCGGGTTTTCAGCGGTTTGGAGGCGGTAGCTTCATCACGATACAGGTGGTTGATCCCGTGGCGTACAGCTTGCCATCCTCGACGCCGCGGATCTCTCCATGGGCAACGCCGGTCGAGCGGCCCACGTGATCTGTGACGCCAAGACAGTCTACCGTCATGCCAAGCGGGATCGAGCGGAGGATGTTGATCTTGTATTCCAAGGTTGTGTAGGCCGAGCCCTTGGGCACGCGAGTCATCACTGCGCAGGCCATGGCGCTATCAAGGAGTGTGCCATACCAGCCACCATGAACCGTGCCCATGGGGTTGGTGTAGGCAAATTCCGGTGTGCCGCGAAACACCACGCGCCCGTCCGAAACCTCATGCAGGCGATAGCCGAGCTGCGCGCCGATGGGCGGGCCGGGCAGCTTGCCGTCCAGGATGCCCTGCATGAACTCCAGGCCGGAAAGCTGCGTGATCTCTTCCATCGGCAGAAGATCAGTCGGGGATTTTGCGGTGACCATGAAACGCCTCCTTCGTGTGAATTGCCCGGCGACGGGGCCGGGCAAACACAGTTCCATTTTGGAATGAGGCTAGGCGCGCATCACAGCGCCAGCAAGTCTTACGCGACGTTCTCGAGCGAGACCTTGGTAGTGACGCCAAGGGCAAAGCAGACATCGCGGGTCAGTTCGGGGCGGTTCAGCGTGTAGAAATGCAGTTTCTCGACGCCGCCTTCCAAAAGTTCGGTGCACAGCTCGCTGCACATCGCGGTGGCCAGCAGATCGGCGCGATCATCGCGCAGGGCCTTTTCAAAGGCGTCCTCGACCCACGCGGGGATCTTGGTGCCGCAACGGCGGGCAAAGTTTCGCGCGCCTTTCCAGTTCTCGATCGGCAGAATGCCGGGAGTCAGTTTCGAGCCATCAATGCCAGCCTCCTCGCAGGCATCGCGGAAGCGGAAGAAGGTTTCCGCTTCAAAGAAGAACTGGGTCAGTGCCTCGTCCGCGCCTGCGTCGAGCTTGCGCTTCAGCCAGTCCACATCGGCCTGGGCGGTGGCGGCCTCTGGGTGCTGGTCGGGATAGGCGCCGACACGGATGGTGAATTTGCCGGTCTCTGCCAGGGCTTCGATCAGTTCGACCGAATTGGCAAAACCGTCGGGGTGGGGCGTGAACTTGCCTTCGCCTTTTGGCGGATCACCGCGCAGGGCAACAATCTCGGAGACGCCTGCCTCGGCGAAGCGATCCGCGATTTCAAGGGTTTCCGCTTTGGTCGCCTGCACGCAGGTCAGGTGCGCGGCAACGTTGAGGCCTGATGATTTGTGCAAGGTAGCAACCGCGTCGCGTGTCAGATCACGGGTCGTGCCGCCAGCCCCATAGGTCACGGAGACAAAGCGCGGATCGAGCGGCGCGAGGGTCTGTACGGTGTCCCACAGGCGGAAGGAAGCTTCCAGCGACTGCGGGGGGAAGAATTCAAAAGAGATGTCAGGGGTCTTCATTTACGGGATCTCCGACTGATTTGACCCCTTGTCGCATAGCCTGCATTGTGAAACAAACTCATAATTCTCAAGAACAACATGAACGGCGCGATAGGATGCATCTCGAATTTCGTCACCTTCGAACGATCAAGGCCATTCACGAGGCGGGCGGGCTTGCCCGTGCGGCCGAGCAGCTGAACATCACGCAAAGTGCCCTTAGCCATCAGATCAAGGGGCTGGAGGATCAGGCGGGGGTGGAGCTGTTCCTGCGGCGCTCCAAGCCGATGAAGCTCTCGGCGGCGGGCTTGCGTCTGCTCCGGTTGGCTGAGCAGGTGCTCCCCCAGGTCGAGGCGGCGCAGGCCGAATTCTCCAACCTTCGCGACGGGCACGCAGGGCGCATGCATATCGCAATTGAATGCCACGCCTGTTTCGAATGGCTCTTTCCGGTGCTCGAAGCCTTTCGCAAAAGCTGGTCAGATGTGGACGTTGACATTCGTCCGGGTCTTGCCTTTGACGCGCTGCCTGCCTTGCAAAAGGAAGAGGTGGATCTCGTGGTCTCCTCCGATCCAGACACAATTGCGGGTGTCGAGTTCATCGAGCTTTTTGACTACAACCCTGTGTTTGTGGCGTCGTCCCACAACCCTCTGGCCGACAAACCTTTTGTGGAGGCTGAAGATTTTCGCGATCAGACCCTGATCACCTATCCGGTGGAAAAATCGCGTCTGGACGTGTTCAGCCAGCTTCTGATCCCGGCAGGGGTTGAGCCCGCATCGATCCGGCAAGTGGAGTTGACGGCCGTGATCCTGTTGCTGGTGGCCTCCAACCGGGGGGTGTCGGTGCTGCCGGATTGGGTGGTGCGCGAGGTCAAGTATTCGTCCGATTACGTCACTCGGCCGCTGACCAAAGACGGTATCACCCGCAGGCTTTATGCAGCGGTGCGCAGCGAGGATCGCGATAAGCCCTACATGCAGGAACTTATCCGTCTCGCAAAGGTCGAAGCGCGAAAGCTTCAGCAGCAGTAGTCTGCCGCCCGACAGGCAAAACGCCCGCCATTGCAGAATGGCGGGCGTTTCCTTTTGCCGCTGTGGGCGTCAGATCAGCTTGACGATTTGCTTGCCTGTGTTGCCGCCCTTGAGCAGAGAGCGGAAGGCCTCGGGGGCGTTCTCAAGGCCAGTCGCGATGTCTTCAAGGAAGCGGACCTCCCCCGAGGCAACCTTGGGGCCGACTTCCTTCAGGAACTCCGGATAGCGGTCAAAGTGGTTCGAGATGATGAAGCCATTCACCGACAGGAACTTGACCAGGATGTTCCGCCAGATGTTCGGACCTGTCAGCGCCGCGTCAGAAGCCCCGGCGCCAAGGCCGCCTGCGTTGTACCAGGCGATCATGCCGCAGATCGGAATGCGCCCATGGGGGTTCATCAGGGGCAGCACCGCCTCAAGCACCTTGCCGCCGACGTTCTCGAAATAAATGTCGATGCCCTTGGGGCAGGCGGCGGCCAGATCCTTGCGCAGCGATTTTGCATCCTCATAGGCGCGGTGATCGAGGCATTCGTCAAAGCCGAAGGTTTCGATCGCCAGTTTGCACTTGTCCGCGCCGCCCGCGATGCCAACGACGCGCAGTCCTGCAAGTTTGGCGAGCTGACCCACCATCGATCCCACGGGGCCGGTCGCGGCTGCCACAACAAGGGTTTCCCCGGCCTGCGGTCGGCCATAGGCGGTCAAGCCATGCCATCCGGTAAACCCTGGCATGCCCAGAACGCCAAGCGCTGCGGTGATCGGACCCTGCGCCGGATCCAGCTTGCGCAACTCTTTGGCAGGAAGGCAGCCGTGGCTTGCCCAACCCAGCATCCCGAATGCATAATCGCCGGGTTTGAAGTGCGGGCTGTTGGAGGCGACGACCTCACCGACCGCGCCGGCCTCCATGGTGCCGCCGATCGGCACCGGGGCGGCATAGGATTTGGCATCGTCCATCCGGCCCCGCATGTAGGGGTCCAGCGACATATAGTGAGACTTCACAAGGACTTCGCCCTCACCAGGGACAGGCAAATCCACCGTCTCTATGCGGAAGTTCTCGTCCGTTGGCTCACCGACGGGGCGGCTGGCCAGCACGATGCGCTGCATCTGTTCGCTCATTTGGGTCTCCCCTCCCTTTTTTCTCCAAGGTGTCCGTCAATCTGAACTGTGTGGTTCAGTTTCGCGCATTGCAACCCATAGCAGGAATAACCCAACGGCACATGCTGGCCATGAGATGTCACTGCACCCATGAGACCTTGGGCATTCACTCTTGGCAACAGGGTGCAGGGCGCGTATAGGCACGGTTTGACCGGCATCTCCCCCCGACCGATACAGGAGTCTGCAGATATGATTGGCAGCGCGAACCTCAACGTGATGATCAAGGCCGCCCGCAAGGCAGGCCGCTCCCTTGTGAAAGACTTTCGCGAGGTCGAGAACCTGCAGGTATCGATGAAGGGTGCAGGGGATTTCGTTTCCAAGGCCGATATTGCTGCTGAGAAGATCCTGAAAGAAGAACTGATGGGCGCGCGCCCCACCTATGGTTGGCTGGCCGAAGAGGGCGGTGAGACCCCCGGCGAGGACCCCACGCGTCGCTGGATCGTCGACCCGCTTGATGGCACCACCAACTTTCTGCATGGTCTGCCTCATTGGGCGATCTCCATCGCGCTGGAACATAAGGGCAAGGTGGTTGCGGGCGTGATCTACGACGCAGCCAAGGACGAGATGTTCTTTGCCGAAAAAGGCACCGGAGCCTGGATGAACGATACCCGCATTCGGGTATCGGGTCGCCACCGGATGATCGAGTCGATCTTTGCGACCGGCTTGCCTTTTGGCGGGCGGTCTGATCTGCCAGCGACCCTGCAAGATCTGGCCCGCCTGATGCCCGCCTGCGCGGGTGTACGCCGCTGGGGTTCGGCGGCACTTGATCTCGCCTATGTGGCCGCAGGCCGCTACGACGGTTTCTGGGAGCGCCGCCTCAACGCCTGGGATCTGGCGGCAGGTATCATCATCGTGAAAGAGGCCGGTGGCCTGATCGAAGCAATCGACCCTGAGCAAGAAATCCTCGAATCTGGAGAGGTGGTCTGCGCCAACGAGGCAATCTACGAGAATTTTGCCAAGGTGATCCGGGGCTGACGCCTAGCCAAGTTCCCCACATGAAGGAGCGTGTTTAGTCTGTCCGGCTGGGCGCGTTTTTTAGTTTATTCCACAGGTGCCGTTCAGGGTGGCTGTGGATGAAGTTACTTGCCCCATGGGCCCGGGTTTTTCCTGCCTGCATTCACACGGCGGGGGATGCGCGGCACGCGAGTGGGGCTGTGCTCGTACTGGTTTTCCGGATGGGGGGGCAGCCCTCGCGTGCGGCTCCAGAAGACCGGGCCACCGCGTTTGATCCACAAGGGAATGCAAAGCCCCATACCAACAACAAACCCGCCGGCGTGCGCCCAATAGGCGACGCCGCCAGTGTCTGGGTCCGAACCGAGCCCGCCGACGAACTGGATCACGAACCAGAGTCCAAGCATGATGAAGGCCGGGATCGAGAAGACCCTGAAATAGATGATCAGGATCAAAAGGATATCGATGCGGGCCTTCGGGAACATCAAGAGATATCCGCCCATCACCCCGGCGATGGCTCCGGAGGCGCCGACCGTGGGCACCACAGACATGGGGGCGGCCATCACATGCAAAAGGCCGGCGCCAATCCCTGCGATTAGATAGAAGCCCAGGAACGGCAGGTGGCCCATCTCGTCCTCCAGGTTGTCACCAAAGATCCAGAGGAACAGCATGTTGCCCGCAAGATGCATGAAACCGGCGTGCAGAAACATCGACGTGAAAAGGCTGCCAAAGCTGCCGCCGTAGGTGATCTCGCGCGGGATGATACCATAGGTGTAGTAAAAGCCAGCCATTGACCGGTCGCTGGTGTAGGTCGAAATCGCGTAGAGAAACACTGCGATATTCGCCGCCATCAGGAGGTAGACAACATAGGGCGTGCGCCCCGATGGATTGTGATCGCGCAGCGGAAACATGGGGCGAACGCTGGGCCGGTTACGGCCCAGCGTCAAGGGGTTATCGGGAAAAGCTGTACGTTCAGGCGCTGCCACCCAGAAGGGCGGCATTGCCGCCAGCCGCAGTGGTGTCCACGCAGACGTGACGCTCTGCCAGAACCCGTGCCGGATCGGGCTTGCCGGGGATCAGCGGAATGATCGGCCCGTTCCGTTTCGCAAGCGTTTGCTCGATCCGGCGCGCTGTATCTTCATCTCCCCACCACAGTACACCTGAGAAACCTTCGAGGAACTCAAGCCGGTGCAGATCAAGAAGGCCGTTTGCTTCGATGGCCGTACCGCCAAGCGCAAGAACAGCTTCTTTCTGGGTGGCCGCTGCCTCGGCACCTGGTCCCATGCAAATCAGCGGCGGGCGGGCCGATGTTGTGAGACGGTTGGATTCGCCAGTCGGGCCGGGCAGGGAGGTGGTCTTGGGCGGGGCTACTGTGCCGGACGGAGCGGGCAAATCGGTCATTGAGCCTTCCCACGCCGCGTCACTGTTCTGACGATCAGGCGCGCAGAACCGCGCCATGTAGTTCGGACCGCCTGCCTTGGGACCGGTGCCCGAAAGGCCTTCGCCGCCAAAGGGCTGGCTGCCGACAATGGCGCCGATTTGGTTGCGGTTTACGTAAATGTTGCCCGCGTGCAGCCGGTCGCAGACGTGCTGAACCCGGTCATCAATCCGCGTATGCAGGCCAAAAGTTAGCCCGTAGCCGGTGGCGTTGATGTCATCGATCACGCGGTCCAGATCCGGCGCCTTGAACCGCGCCACATGCAGGACGGGGCCAAAGATCTCCTTTTCGAGCGCGCCAATGCCCGGCACGCTGATCAGAGTGGGCGCCACGAAGGTTCCGCCCTGGGGCGTCTGCATTTCTTTCAGCACACGGCCCTCGGCGCGGGCCTGATCGATATGGGCCAGAATGCCTGCGCGCGCGCCCGCATCAATCACCGGACCGCTGTCCACATCCAGATACCACGGATCGCCAAGATTCAGCACATCCATGGCGCCCTTGAGCATCTTCAAAAGATCGTCGGCAATGTCCTCCTGCACGTAGAGGCATCGCAGGGCGCTGCAGCGCTGACCGGCAGACTGAAAGGCGCTTTCGATGATCGATTGCACGGCCTGTTCGGGCAGGGCGGTGGAGTCGACGATCATGGCATTGAGACCGCCGGTTTCCGCGATCAGAGGCGCTCCGGGGCGCAGGTTTTCGGCCATGGCGCTGCGGATGCGCATGGCAGTTGCGGTGGAGCCGGTGAAGGCGACGCCGGAGATGCGCGGATCCGAGGTGAGTGCTGCACCCACCCGGCTGCCCGGTCCTGGCAACAGTTGCAGGGCGGTGCGGGGCACGCCGGCCTCATGCAGCAGCTGAACCGCGCGGTAGGCGATCAGCGGGGTTTGCTCGGCAGGTTTGGCCAATACCGCATTTCCAGTGGCCAGCGCCGCCGAGATCTGCCCGGAAAAGATTGCCAGCGGGAAGTTCCAGGGCGAAATGCAGGTGAACAGGCCGGCGGGTTCTGCATCGGGGATGTTGGCCGCGTAGTAGCGCAGGAAATCTACCGCCTCGCGCAGTTCGGCCACAGCATCCGGAATGGACTTGCCGGCCTCCCGTGCCAAAAGAGCGAACAGCTCGCCATAGTGCTCTTCGTAAAGAACGGCGGCTTTGTTCAGGACCGCAGCTCGGTCTGCAGCGGGCGCGTCCCACGGCTTGGCAATTGAGAGGGCGGTTTCCACATCTGCGGCGCTGGCCGGGGTCAGCTGTCCTACAACGGTCAGGTCGGAGGGGTTGGTGACATCCTCGGCCAGCTCGGGGGCGGCATCACCCGCCAGCAGTGGACCGGCACTCCAGCGATGATCCCGCCACGGGGCACGGGCCTGCTCAATGGCGGCAAGCGTCGGTGCATGGCCAAGGTCAAAGCCCTTCGAATTCTGCCGTTCCGGTGCGAAGAGTTCTGGTCCGGTGGGGATGCTGCAGCTCACGTCCGAAACCGCGTCAAAGGGATCGGCAGCGACCACTTCCGGAGGCACGTTGTCATCCACTATCTGGTTCACGAAGGACGAGTTGGCGCCGTTTTCCAGAAGGCGCCGCACCAGATAGGCCAGCAGATCGCGATGGGCGCCTACGGGGGCGTAAATCCGGCAATTGGTGCCATTCTGCTCTTTTACCATCTGGTGTAGGGTTTCGCCCATGCCATGAAGGCGTTGGAATTCGAACAGGCTCTTGTCTTCGGCCATATGCAGGATGGCGCTGACGGTATGGGCATTGTGGGTTGCAAACTGCGGATAGATCCGGTCAGTCATCCCGAGCAGTTTGCGGGCATTGGCAATGTAGGAGACATCGGTAAGCGCTTTGTTGGTGTAGACCGGAAAGCCATCGACGCCTTCGACCTGTGCGCGCTTTATCTCGGTATCCCAATAGGCGCCTTTGACAAGGCGCACCATCAAACGGCGATCGTATTGCTCGGCCATGCGGTAGAGGGCATCAATCGCAAGGCCGGTGCGGGGCCCATAGGCCTGCACCACGACGCCAAAGCCCGCCCAGCCCGCCAGCGCCGGATCAGAGACCACCGCTTCGATGACTTCCAGCGACAACGACAGCCGGTCAGCTTCTTCGGCATCGACATTGAGCCCCATGCCCGCTGCCTTGGCCAATAGCGCCAGAGCTTTCAGGCGCGGCACAAGCTGCTCCATAACGCGGGCCCCTTGCGCCAGCTCATAGCGGGGATGCAGGGCGGAGAGCTTTACTGAAATGCCGGGGTTCTTGCGAATGTCATCGCTCTTGCAGGCCGCCGCAATGGCCGAGATCGCCTTGGAGTAGGACAGGTGATAGCGCGAAGCATCCGCCTCGGTCCGCGCCGCTTCGCCCAGCATGTCGTAAGAATAGGTATAGCCCTTTGCCTCCATCCCGGCGGCGCGCTTCATGGCGCTTTCGATGCTTTCGCCCAGGACGAACTGCCGCCCCATTTCCTTCATCGCACGGCCCACGGCGGTGCGGATCACCGGCTCTCCCAAGCGCTTGATTGCGCCGCGCAGGGCCCGCACCGGGCTGGGCTTGTCTTCATCCAGAACCTTGCCGGTCAGCATTAGGGCCCAGGTCGAGGCATTGACCAGGGAAGACGAAGAATGTCCAAGGTGTTTGCCCCAGTCGGAGGGTGCGATCTTGTCTTCGATCAGTGCATCGATGGTGTCCGCATCGGGTACCCTCAAAAGCGCCTCGGCCAGGCACATCAGCGCGATGCCTTCATCCGTTGAGAGCCCATACTCGGCAAGAAACACCTCCATCAACCCGGGGGAAGAGTGGCCGCGGATGTCTTTCACGAGCGCTGCGGCGTCTGCGCAGATTACCTGCCGCTGGGCTGCAGTCAGTGCGGCAGTTGCTACCAATTGGTCCCGCATGGCGGTTTGGTCCACATAAGTTCCGGCGTCGATCAGATCGCGCAGCTTGCCGGGTTGGATCAGGGTGGCTTGGGTCATGCAGAATACTCCGAAAGAAAGTCCGCAGCGGGTCTGCTGTCCAGAGTACACGTTAATGAGCGGGACATTCGCCTGAAGGTATGGTATTCGCGGGACGAATGGTGGAATTTTCTGTAATATGGAGGGCAAATGAACTTTTTGGACCTTGACCGCTATGACCGGGCGATTCTGAACGTCCTCGCAGAGGATGGTCGGATTTCTGTCGCGGATCTGGCGCGGCGTATCGGCCTGTCCAAATCCCCCACCCAGACGCGGTTAAAGCGGCTGGAGGCTGAGGAAATCATCACCGGCTATCGCGCCTTGGTGGATCCGATCCGCCTGGGGCTTGACCACGTGGCTTTTGTCGAGGTGAAACTGGACGATACCCGCGAGGCGGCTCTGTCCCGGTTCAACGCGGCCGTCGTGAAGGTGCCCGAGATCGAGCAGGTTCACATGATGGCCTCCCATTTTGATTATCTTCTTAAAGTGCGAACGCGCTCCATGACGACCTACCGCGAAGTTCTGGGTGAGCGGATTTCCTCCTTGCCGCATGTGGCGTCGACATCGACCTATGTGGCGATGCAGGCGGTAAAGGAAGACGGCGCATTTGCGCAGCTGTAAAAGGGAGATGACAGGTTCTACCGTGCAAAGGAATTTTTGATGAGAGATTACCCGAAGATATGGCTGTTGCGTCATGGAGAGACGGAGTGGAACGCAGAGCGCCGCGTTCAGGGGCAGCTCGAGTCCCGGCTCAGTGAGCGTGGTCTTGGTCACGCCCGTCGGCAGGCCGAACTGATGGCTCCGATTCTGAAGGCAGAAAACCCGCCCTGTTACGCATCGCCGCTGGGGCGAGCGCAGCAAACGGCAGAGATTGCGCTTTCTGGCCGCCGTTTTATGACCGATCCGCGTCTTGCCGAGGTACACGCAGGAGAGTTTCAAGGTCATAGGCTTGCCGACCTTCAAGCGGCAGATCCCGAATATTTCAAGCGCAACCTAACCCCGCTCGACATGTTTTGCGAAGCCCCTGGCGGCGAGGGATATGGACCATTCTATGCCCGTACTTTGGCCTTCCTCGACGCTTTGGCCGGCCCTTCGGTTGTTGTTGCACATGGTCTCTTGGGGCAGGTGATGCGCGGGATAGTCTGTGGTTTGCAGCGTGGTGAGCTGGCGCAACTGGAGAACGGACAGGGTTGCGTTTATGTCCTTGAGAACGGCATGGAAACGGTTCTGCGATAATTTCGTTCAGGCCTCAAAAAATCGCGATCACCCTCTTGCGCAGCCTCGGGGATTTCTCTAAATCCCGGCGCAGCGGGTGATTAGCTCAGTTGGTAGAGCGCTTCGTTTACACCGAAGATGTCGGGAGTTCGAGTCTCTCATCACCCACCACTCCTACCCACCGGAAAAGCATCCCAGACTTTGAGTGCGCCAGCGTTCGGTGCAGAGTTGCGATGGGAGACAGTTTGCAATCAATGTGGTTCGGGTTGCTATTCCCATTGGTTGCCCCGGGCACCGTTTTTTGATCGCCAGTTGGCAAGTGGAGTATGGGATCGGGGGAGGAGATAGCAGAACGGCACTATGTGCCACGCTGCCCGCAGAATGACATGCGTGATCAGAACGGAAAGCGAGCGTTCACTGAGGTGCCGAAGGATTCAAGGCCCACAGTTCCGATATCTTCATAAAAGCCTTCGACAGCGGTTTTGATATCCCGGCGCGGCACATACCATGTTGCGCCTGCTTCCAGTCGGCTCCTGAAGTGGCTTTTGAGTTCCCCGGTTTCGTGGACGGTTTTGGGCATTGAGATGCCAGCCTTTCAGCTGCGATCCTTTCGCAATCGATCACGGTGCATTCCAATTGATTGAAATAGGGGGGGCAAACTATTGGTATAGCGGTTTTCACGCCATGACTGAGGGCTGACGCGCGGCTCTCCGAAGCTTGCCGGTCCGCGCGTCTGGAGGGAGGATCTTTTCAGACCAAGGCGACCTCGCACAGTGCGAGGAAGGAACACGTCGTTCGGAGCAGAGCCATGACCAAGGGTTAGGGCTCTGTCCCTCAGGTTCTATCACTCGTTGGGGCGCACGCGGGCGGCGCTTTTGTCGGCAAAAGCCGCCAGGCGGGCGCGGGCGGCGGGCTGGGTGTTCACGACACCGGCCACCACGGACTCTGCATAGGCTGCATCCAGCGCCGACATGTTCTGCATGTGGCTTACAGCCGAGCAGATGGCAAAGTTCGAAAGCGGCAGGTTTTCGGCTGCGCGGCGGGCCAGTTCCATCGCCTTGTCAAAGCTGGAATCTTCGACGAAATACTGCGCCAGACCCAGATCGCTGGCTTCCTGCCCCTGATACACACGGCCGGTGAGCATCATGTCGATCATGCGGGATTTGCCGATCAGGTCGCTTACGCGAATGGTGGCGCCACCGCCGGTGAATAGACCCCGCTGGCCTTCGGGCAGGGCGAAATAGGTGGTTTTGTCCATAACCCGAATGTGAGCTGAACTGGCCAGTTCCAAGCCGCCACCCACGACAGCGCCCTGTAGGGCTGCGATGACCGGAACACCGCCGTATTCCATCTTGTTGAAGGCTTCGTGCCAGCGCAGGCAAACGTGCATGAAATCGGCGGGGCTGCGGTCTTCGTCGTGGTGTTCGATCAGGTCCAGGCCCGCGCAGAAGTGGTCGCCTGATCCAGCTAGAACCACGGCCTTGACCCCGGCGCGTGGCGCCAGCGAGAAGAACTCCACCAGTTCCTCGATGGTGTCGATATCAAGCGCATTGCGCTTGGCCGGGCGATTCAGGGTCACGACCCAAACGCCGTCCTCCTGCGCGTCTATGGCGAGGTTCCTGAAGCGGGATATATTGATTTCAACGCTCATGGCGGGGTCCTTTCGGAAGAATAAGAGAGAAGGTAGGCAGCGCCCCATTTTGGAGCTGTCAGAGAACGGCGGAAAGTAGGCTGTCGGCGCCCTCCAGAATGCGATCGCGCTGAGCGCTGGTATCGTTCAGGACGTGATCCGCATAGAACCGCGCGGTAGAGATCTTGGCTGTCATGAAATCGGGGTCTTCGCCCTTTTCGAGCGCTGCTTCTGCAACAAGAAGGGCACGCGCCAGTTGCCAACCTGCCACGAGATTTCCAGCGAGCATCAGATAGGGGACGCCTGCGCCAAAAGCCGCATGCGGATCATCCTTGCCGGAGGACACGAGGTGTTGCACGACGGCGGCAAAGGCCTCCCGCGCGCGAGCGAGGCGGGCGCCAACGGTTTGCGCCGCACTCGAACCACTGGCCAATTCCGCTTCGGTCTGCGTGATCATCTCGGCGAGCCGAAGGGCGGTCTCTCCTCCATCGCGCAGGGTCTTGCGGCCCACCAGGTCGTTGGCCTGGATGGCGGTGGTGCCTTCATAGATCGGGAGGATGCGGGCATCACGGTAGTGCTGCGCGGCGCCTGTTTCCTCGATAAACCCCATACCGCCATGTACCTGAACGCCCAGCGAAGTGACATCGACGCTCATCTCGGTGCAATAGCCTTTGACGAGCGGGGTCAGGAACTCCGAAATCGCGGCCGCGTTTGCGCGCTCTTCTGGCGTGGCCGCGTGTTTGGCCAGATCCTGCCAGCCGGCGGCAAAGGCCGCCATGGCACGCCCACCTTCGGTGATGGACCGCATGCGCATCAGCATCCGGCGCACATCCGGGTGGTTCACGATGGTAACCGCCTCGCGCGTTGAGCCATCTACTGGCGCGCTTTGAACGCGGTCCCGGGCATAGGATAGAGCCTGCTGGTAGGCGCGTTCCGAGACGGCAACCCCTTGCAGACCAACCGCATAGCGGGCGGAGTTCATCATCTCGAACATATAGCGCAGGCCGGCGTTTTCCTCGCCGATCAGATACCCGGATGCCTCTTCGAAGCTGAGCACCGCCGTGGGGCTGGCCTTGATGCCCAGCTTGTGTTCAATGCTGACGCAACGCACGGCATTGCGTTCGCCCACAGAGCCGTCGCTGTTCACCATGTATTTTGGCACCAGGAACAGGCTGATCCCCTTTACCCCCGCGGGCGCATCGGGCGTGCGGGCCAGCACCAGATGCACGGTGTTCTCGGACATGTCGTGCTCACCATAGGTGATGTAGATCTTGGTGCCGCTGATCGCATAGGTGCCATCGGCGCGCGGTTCTGCCTTGCTACGTAGCAATGCCAGGTCGCTGCCCGCCTGCGGCTCGGTCAGGTTCATTGTGCCGGTCCATTTGCCGGACACCAGATTCTCCAGGTAGGTTGCCTTCTGCTCATCCGATGCCGCGGTCAGCAGGGCTTCGATGGCGCCTTCGGTCAAAAGAGGGCACAGCGCAAAGCTCATGTTGGCGGCATTCAGCATCTCGGTTGCAGCGGAACCGACGGAGCGTGGCAAACCCTGTCCGCCGAACTCTTCCGGGTGCGGCAGGCTCTGCCAGCCCATTTCGACAAATTTCGCGTAAGCCTCGGTAAAGCCGGCGGGGAGCGTCACGCGACCGTCCTCATACGTTGATCCGACCTGATCGCCGACCGTATTGAGCGGGGCGATTTCCTCGGAAACGAAGCGCGCAAATTCTGTCAGCGCAGCGTCCACATCTTCAATCGCGACAGCGTCGTAGACGGGTAGCGCGCTGACTTCAGTCCACCCGGCCAAGTGGGCGATGTTGAAAATCATGTCCTTCACGGGAGCATCGAATGTCATGGAATGCCCTTTCGCTGTGTTTCCTTTGCTGCCAGATAGACTTTTGATTGACGGCCGTCTATATCCTCAATGGACGCAAAACTTGCAAAAAGTGACAGGTTGGATGGCTGAAATCTCGCTTGAACCAGAGGTGACTGCGCCGATCCTGCCCACTGTATCGCGTGCATTCCTGGAGGACTGGCTGGAGGCCCTGCGGGTTCACTGCCCGGCCCAGCAGTTGGCGGGCTTCATGGCGCAAACGGGCCTTTCTGGCGCAGCGCAGCCGCGTGGCCGTGTGACACATGATCAGATCGTCCGGCTCTATCAACTGGTGGCAAATGAAACCGGTGACGAGATGATGGGCCTCTGGAGCAGGCCGGTGCGCTCCGGTGCGCTGAAAGTGCTCTGCGCTTCTCTGCGCGGGGCTTCGTCGCTTTCTGCGGCCCTTTTTCGGTTCACCTCCTTCTGGAACATCGTTCTCGATGACTGCCAGATGCATCTTGAGACACGGCGTGATCACCTCCGCATTGTGCTTGAGCCGCAAGGTGCTGGTGGGCAGCACCGGTTCGGGCATATGCTGCTCTTGAAGCTGGCTCACGGGATCGGATCGTGGCTTGCAGGGCGGGAATTGCCTCTGCGCGAGGTCAGTTTTGTTTTTGAACGGCCAGAGTTTGCAGAGGACTATCCGATCCTGTTTCCCGCTCCGGTGCGATTTGGGCAGGGGCGCTCCTCGGTGAGTTTTGCGGATCTGCTGGATGGAGCGCCTGTGCCGCGCAGCGAAGTCGAGATGCAGGAATTTCTGCTGCGCGCTCCGCGGGACTGGATTTTCACGGGGTCTAGGGAACACACCTTCATGCTGCGCGTGCGGGAACTGCTTTTGAGATCACACCGCATGACCTGCAACCTTGAAGAGGCTGCGCAGGCCCTGAACCTCACACCGCGGACGCTGATCCGGCGGCTGGATACAGAAGGCACTTCATTTCAGGAGATAAAGGATGGCCTGCGGCGGGACATCGCAATCAGAGACCTGTCTGATGGCAGCAAAAGCATCGAGGCGATTTCGCAGGATGTCGGTTTTGCAACATCGGCTAACTTCCACCGCGCGTTCAAGCGGTGGACGGGCACGACCCCCGGCGCCTACCGGAGGTCTTGAGCGGTCTTGTTTCGGGCAATCATTCTTTGGCGCTATGCGGCCGACTGCGATTGTCTTTGCGACTGGGCGTGAGGCTCTGGACTGGGCGGTTCAAGTGTGATTCCGAGGCTTTCGCACAGGGGCAGGCGCTGCGCCGCAAAGGCATTGGCGCGGACGCGCAGCACGGCCAGGTTTTCTTCGGGGGTTTCCAGGATTCGGCCATCCACATGCAGGCGTTGTCCCTGCGGGGCAAGGATCTGCCAGGCCAGCTCCGCCCATTCTGTCGGCGTTGAAAGACCTTCGCTGCGTGCGAGTAGGAAAAGCTGTTCGAACCTGTCGAACGCGATGCCGCTGCCCGTGACCGGTGAGGCAAGAAAACGCAGGGTTTCGCTGTCCTCGGCGCGTTTGCATACGGCCATGTTGAAGCGGCGACACTGTTCTGCCCGTTCGACAAACCCCTCGACCTGCAGGCAGGGAATCACATGGTGGGCGCCGATCAAAAGTGTCAGCATGCGGGTAATTTCCGCCCAGGTGTTGTTGCCAAACGCGCCGGAATCCAGGAGTTGGCGCACGGTTTGCGGGCCATCCTTGAGCGCCGCCAAAAGCGGTTCATACTGGTCGCGGCGTAATGGCTCTTCGCCGCTGCGCGATGCAAGGATAATGGAGCCGCCGTTGTATCGGCGCGCCAAGGCCAGCGGAACGTTGAACCAGGCTCCGATGGCCCCCCTTTCAGTGTGGCGGAGTTTCCCTCTCACAAAGATATCCGTGCGGAACTGTGCGTTCAGAAGGATGTCTCGTAGGCTCTGGCGGCGTACAGGATCGCTTTCCCGTTCCAGCATCTCGTGCTGGCTCTGAGACAGGCAGACGTCATCCACGTGGGCCATCGGATCTGATGAGGCCAAGAAAGACAGCTTGGCCTGAGACAGATCCTCAGCAATGTCGGCAAAGTGGAACGGTGTCCAATCCTTGTTGAAAAACTCATGAGCAAGATAGTTTTGCGACATGCCATCCATCTTGCCCAGCCGTTTGGCAACGACCGGGTTGGCGGCAAAGTACTCTGCACCGGTCAAATTGAGTTCCTGCGCCCAGGCGATGGCTTCGCTGATGCGCTGGTGGAGGGGACCACTGCCCTGGGCCGCGCGGTCGGTCATGATCCGGCGCAGGGGCAGGGCGGCGGCCCAGCCGGGCTGCGTGTTGTAGCTGATATAGACCAGTCCGCCGGGTTTTAGGCGCTTGGACAGAAACTCAAGAATGTATTTTTGGTTCTCTCGAGACACCCAGCTGTAAACGCCATGCAGGGCGATGACATCGAAAGCGTCGGGCAGAGACGGCTCTGATTGGAAATCCTCGAAGGACCGCTCGTGGAAATGCATGTTCTTCAGCCCGGCCTCGGTCGCAAGCTCACGGGCACCGGTAATGTGGGATGGGTTGAAGTCCATCGCATGAAACTGGATGTGGGGATTGGCCGCTGCCAGAAGATTGGCTGAAAAGCCCTGACCGCAGCCTAGTTCGCAATAGGTCAAGTCTTCGCCGTGAAGGCCGTGCTTCTGACCTTTAAGAGTTGCACAGAACGCCAGATGCGACGGCGCAAGCTCGTCAAAGAAATCGTGGGTGTAATCAAGTTCGGCCACATAGCCTGAGGTCCAATCGTTCATTGCTTGCCCTGTTGGTCTTTGAGATGCGTCACGGGTTGACGCTTAATTTTCCTAAAACTGGTGACAATAGAGTTAATCCGGGTGCAGTTTTCCTAGGGTTGGCTTTTGGCGCGACGCAGTGGCTGCTTCACGGTGGCTTGAGGGCGCCGCTTTCACGCTTGCCGTCGTGGCTGCAGAGCGCTTAGGTGACATCTATGTGCGGCCCACGCGTGCTGGCTGCACGCCAACATGATGAAGAGAGAGGAGCAAGCAATGCCCGTGACCCTGCAACAGATGATGGCTGAGGCGAATGCCGCAGTGGAGCGTATCTCAGTGGAAGAGGCTCAGAAGAAGTTGGATGAGGGTGCCCTGCTGCTTGATATCCGCGATGCAACAGAGCTATCGGCGTCAGGCCGCGTTGCAGGCTCGCACCATGTTTCGCGGGGAATGCTTGAGTTTCGCGCTGACCCAGCCAGCCCGTTTCACGACAACACGTTCAGCAAGGATCGCACCATCCTGTTGCATTGCGCCAGTGGTGGCCGGGCCGCTCTTGCGGGGAAGCTTCTGAAAGACATGGGATATGCCTCTGTTTATAACACTGGTGGGCTTTCCGACTGGGCCAGTGCTGGTGCCATGATCGAAGAACCGGTTGATCCTGGGATGTAGATTTTGAACATGACTGCGCAGCGCGTCCCAAGACGCTATGCCTTAATCCGTCAGGCGTTGAGGAAGGCGCGCGCGGTTGCTTCAAAGGCGCGTGGAGCATCGGCGTGCAGCCAATGCCCGGCCTTCGGGATCTTTGCAAAGCGGGCTGCTGGAAAGCGGGCCAGGATTTCGGCGCGGTGCTCCGGGCGCACGTAGTCTGATTCTGCGCCAGACAGGAACAAGGCAAGCCCGTCCCAGTGGGCGTCGGTCTTGGGAAAAGACAGAATGGTCGGCATCTCGTTTGCAAGGGTGTCGAGATTGAGGCACCAGCGCTTGCCCCGGATGTCCAGAGACTGAGTGAAAAAGCTTTGCAGGGCAGGGTCCACCCCGAGGTCTGACAATTGCGCATGGGCATCCGACCTGCGGTTGACCTTGTCGAGATCCACAGCGCGCATTGCTTCAATGTACTGGATTTGGCTGTGCCCATAGCTGACCGGAGCGATATCGGCCACCAAGAGGCGCCGCACGGCGTCAGGATGTCTTAAGGCCAGCATCATGGCGGCTTTGCCCCCCATGGAGTGCCCGATCACGTCCATCCGGCCCCCGTGGGCCGCTATTACCTCAGCCAGATCGTCGGCCATCTCAGGATAGCTGTGGCTGCCATAGAAGGGGCTGTTCCCGTGATTGCGCATGTCAACGGCCACAACCAGGCGTTCGTCGGACAGGCGTTTGGCAATCACGCCCCAGTTGCGCGCAGAGCCATATAGCCCATGGGCAATAAGAAGGGGGGGCTGGTCCGTCTGGGCGCCGTGCAGGATCGTGTTCAACATGGTGCAGTGTGATACCTGCGCTGTAGGGCTTGCGCCAGCCTTATTGAGCTGTTTCGGCGATCGCGCTAAGAATCGTTGAACTTAAATCATGATGGCTGAAGGAGGTCGCGGCGGTGTCACATACCCTGGTCGCAGAGATCGAGGAAATCCGGGGCCTGCTGAGTGAAAAAGAGCATGCTTCAGGAGATCTGTCGAACGCCTTGACCAAGGCGCGGCGGCGTCTGCCGCGTCGCATCTATCGGCAGGGGGTGGTTCTGGCCGATGCTCTTCCGCTTCTGAATCATCCTAAACTGTCTTTGACAGTGGACGACAAGCGGCTCCATCGTGCTGCGCGCGAGGTTCTTGGCCACCTGCGCTCGATCGATATGGCAGAGCGGCGCAAGGATCGCCTGCTTGGGCTGCTGGGAAGCATGGCTTTTTCGCTATTGAGCGTGGCGACTCTCGTGATCATTGTCCTGCGGTGGCGCGGATTCGTATAGCGGCGGCAAGGTTGCTCTCCCGCCCGTCCTGCGATCATCGCAGATGATCTGGTCCCGTTGGGCCGGGCGCCGCAAGCGGCGCAGCAGCACGGACCTGTCCGGGCTGCCAGGCGTAAGGCCTGTGGCGGGGCATCTTTGATGCGGCGTCAGTGCGCGGGAGGTCCACCGAAATCAAAAGGCAGCCACGGTGCCGACCGTGGCTGCCTGTTTTGCATGAGAGCGGAATTTGCTCAGAGGTTCGGATAGAGCGGGAAGCGGGCGCAGAGGGCCGCGACCTTGCCGCGCACGGCTTCCTCGACGGCGCCGTTGCCATCCTCACCGTTTGCCGCCAGCCCGTCGACGACCTCGACGATCAGGTCGGCAATATGGCGGAACTCTTCCTCACCAAAGCCGCGGGTGGTGCCCGCCGGGGTGCCAAGGCGGATGCCAGAGGTCACCATCGGCTTTTCCGGGTCAAACGGGATGCCGTTCTTGTTGGTGGTGATATGGGCACGGCCGAGCGCCTTGTCCACGATATTGCCTGTCACGCCCTTGGGGCGCAGGTCTACCAGCATCACGTGGGTGTCGGTTCCGCCGGTGACGATATCGAGCCCGCCCTTGATCAGCTGGTCGGCCAGCGCCACGGCATTGGCACGCACCTGCTTCTGGTAGGTCTTGAATTCGGGGCGCAGAGCCTCGCCAAAGGCCACGGCCTTGGCTGCGATCACATGCATCAGCGGGCCGCCCTGAATGCCTGGGAAGATGGCAGAGTTCACCTTCTTGGCGATCGTCTCGTCATTGGTCAGGATCAGGCCGCCACGAGGCCCGCGCAGGGTCTTATGAGTGGTGGTGGTTACCACATGCGCGTGCGGGAAGGGCGAGGGGTGCTCACCCGCCGCCACGAGGCCCGCGAAGTGCGCCATGTCTACATGCAGATAGGCACCAACCTTGTCGGCAATCTCACGGAAGCGGGCAAAGTCGATGACGCGCGGAATGGCAGAGCCGCCAGCGATGATCAGCTTGGGCTGATGTTCGACCGCCAGCGCTTCGACCTGATCGTAGTCGATCAGGTTGTCATCGCGGCGCACACCGTAGTGCACGGCGTTGAACCATTTGCCCGACTGGTTGGGCGCAGCGCCGTGGGTCAGGTGACCGCCCGAGGCCAGATCCATGCCCAGGATGGTGTCGCCGGGCTTGATCAGCGCGGTGAACACGCCCTGGTTCGCCTGGCTGCCGGAGTTCGGCTGCACGTTGGCAAAGCCGCAGCCAAACAGCTCCTTGGCGCGCTCGATCGCCAAGTTTTCGGCAACGTCAACGTATTGGCAACCGCCATAGTAGCGGCGACCGGGGTAGCCTTCGGCGTACTTGTTGGTCAGCACGGAGCCCTGCGCTTCCATCACGGCGGCGGAAACGATGTTCTCAGATGCGATCAACTCGATCTCATCGCGCTGGCGGCCCAGCTCATCGGTGATTGAGGCGAACAGCTCGGGGTCGCGTTCGGAAAGGGACTGGGTGAAGAAACCGGGGTCACGGGTGGTCTCGGTCATGCTGGCTCCGTTGGGTTGGAGGTTGGATTGCGAGATTTCCTATAGGAAACCTCGCCGATCTAAAAGACCGGAAAACGACGAATACCTGCGGCAGAACGGCCACTATGGCCTTTGTGGGAAAGCTGTGCTTGTTTCGGAACCGAATGCGCAGGACCGGAAACTTCCGTTTCGGTGCAGAATGAGACCAAAGCGCAAAAGAGAGCGAAATGAGAGCAGGGTCATGAGAATCGCCTTTCTGGCCAGCACGGCAGAAGTTGCGCAGCGCGCTTTGACGGTCCTGACTGCGCGGTATGATAATTGCGCGCCCGAGGAGGCAGAAGTGATCGTTGCCCTTGGCGGGGATGGCTTCATGCTTCATACCCTTCATGACACCATCGATCTGAGCGCACCTGTCTATGGTATGAACCGGGGCACCGTCGGCTTCTTGATGAATGAATATCAGGAAGATGGATTGATCGCGCGGCTTAAGGCGGCGGAGCAGGAGATCATCAATCCTCTGTCGATGACCGCGATGGACCGTAGCGGAAGAATGCACCGCGCGTTGGCCATCAATGAGGTCTCATTGCTGCGTGCAGGGCCGCAGGCCGCGCGGTTGAAAATCTCTGTGGATGGGCGACAGCGGATGGCGGAGTTGGTCTGCGATGGCGCGCTGGTATCGACCCCAGCCGGTTCAACCGCCTACAACTATTCAGCCCATGGTCCGATTCTTCCCATCGGATCGGATGTGTTGGCGTTGACGGCTGTTGCCGCTTTTAGGCCCCGGCGCTGGCGTGGGGCCTTGCTGCCCAGCAATGCAAAGGTGCGGTTCGACGTACTGGAACCGGACAAGCGCCCGGTTATGGCCGAGGCCGATTCCGTGTCCTTTCAGGATATCGACTGGGTAGAAATCCAGACTGAGGCCAGTATTCGCCACAAGATCCTGTTCGACCCGGGCCACGGACTTGAAGAGCGTCTGATCTCGGAGCAGTTCACCTGACCGGCAAGGGGGCAGGGCTGCCCCCTTTGTTTTGCTGTTCTGGAAGGCTTAGCCCCGCACCTCCATCAACTCCCAAAGCGTATTGTACATCGCGCCAACACGGGCCTCGATGGCGGCGGCGGCATCCACGGCCAGATCCTCGCGCCAGCGGCGGGATACGATCTGCACGTTGATCGGTTGCGGTCCTTTGTCGAGCTGGGCAAGCCGCGACGGCACACAGGCCGCGGGCAGCCCCATGAAGTTCATCGCATAGGAATAGACCGCGCAGCCCAGAACCTCGTGCACGCCCTCTGCGCCTTCGGTGTCACGGTCGGGTTTGAAGAAGGGTTGCGGCAGGAAGGGGGTCAGCACCAGCGGGTAGTCTTCCATGAACAGCGACCATTCCCGCGCGTAGTGGCTGCGCTTAGCCATCATCTGGAGTAGCTCAGTGCCTGCGAAGGGAGGAAACTCCTGGAAATAGACTTCGAAGATATCGCGCACGGTTTGCGAGCCTGCAGCATCCACATCCTGTTTCATCATCGCATAGACTTCACCCATCAGGGCGCGGTAGCCGTTGCGCCCGGCTTCAAAGACATTGGGCGGCTCGACCTCTTCGACGATATAACCTGCATCGCTCAGCGCTTCGCGCGCGGTAAGCAGGGCGGCCTCCACCTCGGGGTGCAGATCATAGCCATGGGTGTTGCGGGTGAATGCGACCTTGATCGGCCCTTTGAGGTCTTCACCGCGCCAGGGCAGGGGGACATGGAAGGGATCGCGCGGATCGGGGGCAATCATCGAGGGCATCGACAGGTGCAGATCCGCAGCCGAGCGGGTGATCAGTCCCTGCACCGACATGGATTGCGCCAGCATGCCGCGCTCGGCTTTTTGGCTGGGGTTCCAGGCAGGCACCCGGCCAAGGCCCGGTTTTACGGTCACCGCGCCATTGGCCGCGGCCGGAAAGCGGAGAGAGCCGCCGATATCATTGCCGTGGCCCAGGGCGCCGATCCCGGCCATCACGGAAGCGCCGGCGCCGCCAGATGAGCCACCCGGTGAGATATGCGCTCCCCACGGATTGTGTGTACGCCCGTGCAGCGGGTTGTCGGTGTCGGCGCGAAAGGAAAACTCGGGCGTATTGGTGCGCCCGATGACCACGGCGCCGGCCTTTTGCAGGTTTTCCACCACAGGCGCGTCGGCCGGGGCAATCAGATCTTTCAGCGCCGTAACCCCGTTTGAGGTGGCATGGCCCAACTGATCCACATTGATCTTTATGGTCACGGGCACGCCGTGCAGCGGGCCGGGGGCGGCACCAGCGGCGCGGGCCTTGTCCAGCTCCCGTGCACGTTCGAGCGCTGCAGCGCTCAGATCCTCGACCACGGTATTGAGGGCCGGGTTGACCGCGTTCATGCGGTCGATGGAACTCTGGACTGCAGCTTCGGCTGAAATCTCGCCGGTTCTGGTCTGGGCGGTCAATTCGGTGGCGCTGAGGCGCCAGATATCTGTTTTAGTCATGTGCAAATCTCCTGCCCGCAGGTTAGAGGCCGCAGGTGGGGTTGCAATAGGCGCCGGGGGGGAAACCGCTGCAGATCTGGGGATTTGCTGCGAGAAGTGGCGTGGGCAAGGGAGGTGATAGTGCCTGTCGCGCGCCATGCGCACGTTTCGGGCTGAGACTTCGTGGGGGCTACTTGTTTGGCTGGGCGAATGACGCGCAGCACTTTGGTTCGTATCGGGTGACGGCTATGATTCGGAAAATCGACCCGACCTTTTCGCGACGTAGGGTTTGCAGTTTTGCAGGCCTCAGCAAAAATTGCGGTTTTTCGAATGAATTCGGGGGATTTGCATATATTTGCAGTCTGATTGTGGTCGGTATTGCAAATTTTTGCCACCACGTGACGTCGCGTTCTTATCGCCGCTTGCCGGGGCGCACAGCTTGGGCGTAACTCTTGCTCAGCAAGGAGTGAGGAGGACGCCATGTCGTATCAGGACGTATATGCCAGCTGGAAGTCGGACCCAGAGGGGTTCTGGATGGAGGCCGCCAAGGCGATTGACTGGGACAAGGCCCCGACGCGCGCGCTGAGCGATCTGGGCGATGGGCTTTACGAGTGGTTCTCTGATGGCATGGTCAACACCTGCTACAACGCGGTTGATCGCCATGTGGAAAACGGCCGAGGCGAGCAGACCGCGATCATCTACGATAGCCCCATCACCCATACGAAGCGCGAGATTTCCTATGTCGAGCTGCGTAACCGGGTTGCCACTCTGGCGGGCGCCCTGCGCGCCAAGGGCATCGAGAAGGGCGACCGGGTTATCATCTACATGCCGATGATCCCCGAGGCACTGGAGGCGATGCTGGCCTGCGCGCGCCTTGGCGCGGTGCATTCGGTTGTATTTGGCGGATTTGCGGCAAATGAGCTGGCCGTGCGCATTGACGATGCAAAGCCCAAGGCGATCATCGCAGCCTCTTGCGGGCTGGAGCCGGGCAGGGTGGTCCACTACAAGCCGCTCTTGGATGGGGCTATCGATCTTGCGGATCACAAGCCTGACTTCTGCGTGATCTTCCAGCGCGAACAGGAAGTCGCAGAGCTGATCGAGGGGCGAGATGTCAACTGGCACGGTTTCCAGTATGGGGTGGAGCCTGCGGAATGCGTGCCGGTCGAAGGCAATCACCCGGCCTACGTCCTTTATACCTCGGGTACCACTGGGCAACCCAAGGGCGTCATCCGCCACACCGCAGGGCAGCTGGTGGCGCTCAATTGGTCGATGAAGAATATCTACAACGTTGATCCGGGCGATGTCTTTTGGGCGGCCTCCGATGTGGGCTGGGTCGTCGGGCACAGCTACATTTGCTATGGTCCGCTGATCCACGGTAACACCACCATCGTGTTTGAGGGCAAACCGGTCGGCACCCCCGATGCGGGCACCTTCTGGCGGGTGATCGCCGAACATAATGTCAAAAGCTTCTTTACGGCCCCAACCGCCTTCCGGGCTGTGAAACGCGAAGATCCAAAGGGGGAGTTCGTCGGTAAGTACGATCTCTCATGCCTCAATCAGGTCTATCTGGCCGGTGAGCGCGCTGATCCCGACACCATCACCTGGGCGCAGGATCAACTGAAAGTGCCGGTGGTTGACCACTGGTGGCAGACTGAAACCGGCTGGTCCATTGCGGCCAACCCGCTTGGGATCGAGGAATTGCCGACCAAGCTCGGTTCGCCCGCCGTACCGATGCCCGGCTACGAGGTCGACATTCTTGACGAGGGCGGCAATCCGATGCCCGCCGGTGAGCTGGGCGCCATCGCAGTGAAGCTTCCCCTGCCGCCCGGTACGCTGCCGAACCTGTGGAACGCCGAAGAACGCTTCAAGAAAAGCTATCTGACTACCTTCCCGGGGTATTATGAGACCGGTGATGCGGGCATGAAGGATGAGGACGGCTACCTTTACATCATGGCGCGGACCGATGATGTGATCAACGTGGCGGGGCACCGCCTGTCCACGGGCGGTATGGAGGAGGTTCTCGCCTCCCACCCCGATGTGGCGGAATGTGCCGTGATCGGGGTGAGCGATCAGCTCAAGGGGCAGCTCCCCGTGGGCTTCCTCTGCCTCAATGCTGGCACCAACCGCTCGTCTGAGGAGATCGTTTCGGAGGTGGTCAAACTGGTGCGCGAAAAGATCGGGCCGGTGGCTGCCTTCAAGCTGGCCGTGGTTGTAGACCGCCTGCCCAAGACGCGCTCGGGCAAGATCCTGCGCGGCACCATGGTCAATATCGCTGATGGCACGCCCTTCAAGATGCCGGCTACCATCGACGATCCGGCAATCCTTGATGAAATCAAGGTGGCGCTTCAAGGCATTGGCTATGCCCAAGGCTGACCCTATCCGCGACAGGAGGCACCAAGCGCTGCGATTGCGTGCTTCCTTTCCGCCCATTGCAGTAGCCCTACGGCCTGACCAAAGTCGGTTAGGTATTGAAATCAGGAGCTTATTCGCCAGCCCGCATTTTTTTGTCGGAAAGCGGGCAAAAAGCCAAAACACCGCTTGACCTTACCCGAGGCCTGGGAATATTACACCCCAACGTCCCGCAGAGATGCTGGACGGGCAGCGAGCGGTTGTAGCTCAGTTGGTTAGAGTACCGGCCTGTCACGCCGGGGGTCGCGGGTTCGAGCCCCGTCAACCGCGCCACTGCTGCCTGCCCGCCTTGGGCAAAACCAAGGTCCGCCCCGGAGGGGAATTGCCGAACGGCAGACAATGAGACCCATGCGCGGTTGTAGCTCAGTTGGTTAGAGTACCGGCCTGTCACGCCGGGGGTCGCGGGTTCGAGCCCCGTCAACCGCGCCACTCATTTGTCTGATCCCGCCGAGGCGGGTGGCTCTGAATAAGAGTTCGATCGGACAGCCTCAGGAAGGCCCATGCGCGGTTGTAGCTCAGCTGGTTAGAGTACCGGCCTGTCACGCCGGGGGTCGCGGGTTCGAGCCCCGTCAACCGCGCCACTCTTTCCTCTCCAATCCGTCAGGACCGGACGCCACAACTATGAAGCTTTTGGACTCTATCGACTGGACGACCGCGATCGTGGTGGCGCTGCTTCTCGGGTTTGCACCTTTCTTCCCGGAACCGCATTTGTGGGAAAAGCTCAGGATGCTGTTCGCAGGCGAATTGTTCGGTGCGCTGGATTGGTTCGATCTGGTGATGCATGGCACTCCGCTTGTGCTCTTGGCGCTCAAGGGCGTGCGACACCTGCGTCAGCACCGCCGCTAGAGGGCGGCGGGCCTTGTGCCACAAGCTTGTGCCACACGGTTGTTTAGCATCATGCAATCCGCGGGCGCCTCTCAGCGGCCTCTGAGCGGGCCCGCTCTCAAAGGGCAGGCAGTTCCTTCAGGAAGGCCAAAAGGGCCTCGGCCGTCTTGTCCGGGTGCTCGTCCACGAAAAAATGCCCCCCAGGAATGGTTGCGGCGCGCATATCGGCCAGACGTGGTGCCCAGGTGGCCTCCACGTCATAGTGTTTGGCCATGGCCCCGGTCGCGCCATAGAGTACTAGCGCAGGGCAGGTCACCTGTCGGTTTAGATCGGCAGCATCAAGGGCAAAGTCCACGTCGATGGCCGCGCGATAGTCATTGCACATGGTGTGGATGCAGGCCGGGTTGCGCCAGCTTTTTCGATATGCGCTCAAGGCCTCGGGCGGGAAATCTTCCAGCGTTGCGCCGCCCCAGCCCAAGAGACAGCTTTCGAAATAGCCGTCGGGGTTTGCGGCTATCATCCCTTCGGGAAAGGGCGCGGGCTGCGCCAGGAAAAACCAGTGATAATAGGCGCGTGCCACCTCCTGGCGCAATTCGCTCAGTAGCAAATGGGTGGGAATGATGTCCATCAGGGTGAGGCTGGCCACCGCCTCGGGGCTGTCGAGGGCAATTCGATGTGCGGTGCGCGCGCCCCGGTCATGGCCCACAAGGTGAAATCTGCTATGGCCCAGCCAGCGCATCAGCGCCACCTGATCGGCGCCCATATTGCGAAAACTCATGGCCTCAACGCACTCAGGCTTGCTGCTGTCCCCGTATCCGCGCAGGTCTGCGGTCACAACGGTGAACGCCTGCGAGAGCGCTAAGGCGACCTCCCGCCACATAGCCTTGGTTTGCGGGAAGCCATGAAGAAGCAGCACGGCAGGACCAGAGCCTTGACGGGTATAGGCTATACTCTGTCCGTTGACCTCTGCGGTGCCTGTTTCGATCTGGGGTGTCATGATCTTTCCTCCCTGTCTCGTGCGTTTGTATCTCCCGGCGGGTCGCGCCGGTCCTGATGCCGGGCAGCGCGCCGCAGGCGCGCTGCCTGGCCCAACGCGCCCGGGCCAAAGGCCCAAGGCGGGGCGGGAGCGTTTTCCTGTTAGGCTTTGGTCAGTGCGTCCAGCACCCGCGCCCAGGACCGGATGCCCTTGTGAAAACTCTTTAGGTCATACTTCTCATTCGGAGAATGAATCGCGTCATCTTCGTTTGCAAAGCCGATCAACATGGATTCCATGCCCAGAATCGACTTGAAGAACCCGGCAATCGGGATCGATCCGCCCATGCCGCAGAACACCGCTTCGCGCTCCCATTCATCACTCAGCGCCGCGCGGGCAGCCGTGAACTCAGGGCGGGAGATATCCATCACCGAGGCGCGTGAGCCCTCAAGGTCGTTGTCCCAGATCACCTTGCAATCGGGCTTCAGTCGCTCTTCCACGTGCTTGCGGATCTTCAGGCGCAGCGCGTCAGGGTCCATGTCGCCCACCAGACGGCAGGTGATCTTGCAATGCGCTTCGGACGGGATCACGGTTTTTGAGCCGGCGCCGTTATAGCCGCCCCAAAGGCCGTTAACCTCCAGCGTCGGGCGCGCCCATTGCTGTTCCAGAATACTGCGGTCCTTTTCGCCGTGGGCCTGGGTGTAGCCTGCATTTCCAAGGTAGTCACCGGCGTCAAAGCCGCAGCCTTCCCACTGGCGCAGCTGGTCCTCGGGCACCTCATTGACGCCCTCGTAGAAGCCCTCGACAGCGATCTTGCCGGTTTCTTCGTCATAGAAAGAGGCCACGATACGGCTGATTTCACGCAGGGGGTTGAGGCCTGGACCGCCATAGTGGCCCGAATGCAGATCGATGCGGGGCCCCACCAGGGTGAATTCATCCTTCAGCATGCCGCGCAGCTGCGATGCAATCGAAGGCACCCCGCGCGATACCATGGAGGTGTCACAGATCAGCGCGATATCCGCTTTCAGCTCTTCGGCGTGTTCCTTCATGAAGGGCACCAGCGAGGGCGAGCCTGATTCTTCTTCGCCCTCAAAGAAAAAGGTGATGCGGCAGGGCAGGGAGCCGTGGATGGCCTTCCAGGCCCGGCACGCCTCGACAAAGGTCATCAGTTGCCCCTTGTCGTCCGAAGCTCCGCGGCCCCGGATCACCGTGCCGTTCTCGGTCTCTTCGAGCTGCGGCTCAAACGGGGGGGTCTTCCACAGGTTCAGGGGATCGACGGGCTGAACGTCATAGTGACCGTAGAACAGAACGTGGGGTGCATCCTGGTTCTCTTGGCCCACATGGCCCACTACCATGGGATGGCCGGGAGTCGTGCGCTTTTCTGCCGCAATGCCGATGGATTTGAGGTCGGTCACCAGCCAGTCGGCCGCCTTTTCGCATTCCGCTTTATAGGCGGGGTCGGTTGACACGGACTGAAGGCGGAGCAGCTCCAGTAGGCGATCAGTGGCCACCGAAACATCCGCGTCGATACGGTCAAGTACTTTGTTCAAAGACATTTTTTCACTCCGGAGTTTTTTGATTTTGGGTTTTTGCGGAGACCGTAACAGCGGCGTCGTGAGGATGCCAGTGGGCATGAAAAGCAGAGCTTGCGGTCCGTCTGCGCTGGTCGGTCTGCACCACTTGATGTTTCCGATCATGCGCTGCTTGCGCCTTTGTGACCGCGATCCGGGGAATTGCACGGAAAAAGGCGGTTCAGTCTGCTTGTCCGCACCGCCCCATAGGTTTATTTGACCTGCATCAATGTTGCGCGGCCTGCCTGTTGCGTAAGCAGTTGATTGAAACCGGCGTGTGGGGTAGTTATTCACAAATGTGAATGTGGGAGCCTCCCGCGCCAGCGCCTTTGCGCCAGACCTGAGCTATGGAGATGCCGGTGGACTATACCGCGAAACTCGACGCAGCGATCGAACGCCTTCATGAAGAGGGCCGCTACCGCACCTTCATTGATATTGAGCGTAAAAATGGTCAGTTTCCCCATGCGGTTTGGACTCGTCCCAATGGGGAGCAGCAGGACATCACTGTGTGGTGCGGCAACGACTACCTGGGGATGGGGCAGCATCCGGTTGTTCTGAATGCCATGCATGAAGCGATCGACGCCACCGGCGCAGGCTCTGGCGGTACCCGCAATATCTCTGGCACCACAGTCTATCACAAGCGCCTGGAGGCGGAGCTGGCGGATCTGCATGGCAAGGAAGCGGCCCTGCTGTTCACATCGGCCTATATCGCAAATGATGCGACACTTTCGACGCTGCCCAAACTGTTCCCAGGCCTCATCATCTATTCCGACGCTTTGAACCACGCTTCCATGATCGAGGGCGTGCGCCGCAATGGCGGTGCCAAGCGCGTGTTCCGCCATAACGATGTCGCCCACCTGCGCGAACTGCTTGAAGCAGACGATCCCGACGCGCCCAAGTTGATCGCGTTTGAATCGGTTTACTCGATGGATGGCGATTTTGGTCCGATCGAGGAAATCTGCGATCTGGCCGATGAATTTGGCGCGCTGACCTATATCGACGAAGTACACGCCGTCGGCATGTACGGCCCGCGCGGCGGCGGCGTGACCGAGCGCGACAACCTTGCCCATAGGATCGACATAATCAACGGAACCCTGGCGAAGGCCTATGGTGTGATGGGCGGCTATATTGCAGCGTCCGAAAAGATGTGCGATGCGATCCGCTCCTACGCGCCGGGTTTCATATTTACCACCTCGCTGGCACCTGCTGTCGCAGCAGGCGCGGCTGCTTCGGTTGCCTATCTGAAAACGGCGCCGGAACTGCGTGAGAAACATCAGGAACAGGCCAAAATCCTGAAACTGCGCCTCAAGGGGCTTGGCCTGCCGATCATCGACCACGGCAGCCACATTGTGCCCGTGATCGTCGGCGATCCGGTTCACACCAAGAAGTTGAGCGACATGCTTTTGTCCGAGTTCGGAATCTACGTCCAGCCGATTAACTTCCCCACGGTTCCGCGTGGGACCGAACGGTTGCGTTTCACCCCGTCACCGGTACATGGCCCCAAGGAAATCGACGGTTTGGTGCAGGCAATGGACAATCTTTGGTCCCATTGTGCGCTAAATCGTGCCGAATTGGCAGGTTAGCGCACAGATCTGTGTTCAAAACTGTTGATTGTGTTATCGTTTCCTCAACGAATTCGTCTGCGTGAGTCGTTCGGGTGATTCTGCAGGCGTAAAATTCGGCCACGGCAGGTACAGATGGGACAGCAGTAATGATCGGGCGCCTCACTCAGCGCAAATCGAAGGAGCAGGCTCAGCCCTCCACTCCAAAGGGATTTGACGATTTCGAGCTTCGGCTCGGCGACATGATGCGAGGAGAGAGGGCGACGATGGGCAAGTCGCTCTTGGACGTCCAGCGCGAGTTGCGCATCAAGGCCTCCTATATCGCTGCCATCGAAAACTCTGATCCGACCGTTTTTGATACGCCCGGTTTCATCGCCGGCTATGTGCGCTCTTATGCGCGCTACTTAGGCATGGATCCGGAAGAAGCCTTTGACACTTTCTGCGAGGAAAGCGGGTTTTCCGTAGCCCACGGGATGTCGGCCGAAGCTTCGGGGCGAAAGACGGCGCCAAGTCAGAAACCTCAAAAAGCGGCTGGTGGGTTTGGCAACGATCCGTTTTCGTCGCCGAACACGCCCTTTGCGCCGACCTCGGCAAGCGTCCTGAGCCATGTGGAGCCTCGCGCGATCGGGTCGTTGATGGTGCTTGTCGCGTTGATTTCCGGCATCGGATATGGCGGATGGAGCATCCTGAAAGAGGTGCAGCAGGTTCAATTTGCCCCCGTCGATCAGACGCCATTGGTGCTCGCGGATGTTGACCCGCTTGAGGGCGCGCGCCTGAACGCAGCAGAGTCGGAAAGCGACCCCGCGATTGCAGCCCTGGACCGTCTCTATCGACCTCAGGCGCTTGATGTGCCGATCCTGGCCGCGCGCGATGCACCGATCGCAACGCTTGATCCGCGCACCTACGGAAATTTTGTCGAACCAGAGCTGCCCTCTGTGCAATTCGCAGAAGCGAGTTTGCCCGCAGACAGTGCAGGCCAGCAACTGACGGTGCCGCAGGTGGTGGAAGAGGCCACCCCAAGCGCGGCCATCCTTGCGGTGCGCCCCGCTTGGGTGGAGGTGACTGCAGCTGACGGGAGCGTGATCTTCGAGGGGATCATGGAGCCGGGTGATCGTTTCGATATCCCGCTAACCGAGGTTCCACCGCGTCTGAAGACTGGCGAGAGCAGCGGCATCTACTTTGCTGTTAACGGTCAGCATTTTGGCCCGGTAGGGCAACGTGGTAGCGTTACACGGAACATAGATCTTGGTCCTGATGCCATTTCCGAGCGCTTTGCGGTGGCGGATCTGCAAGACGAGAACAACCAGGCGTTGGCCTCAGTCGTTGCGCAGCTTCGCCTTCAAGCAGATCAGGAGTAGGCGGGCGCTTCCCAGGCGTTTTCAGTTCCTAGGGGAAACCGCCATGGATCGCTGGTATTTTTAGGCTATCTATCTCGCGGCGAGCATTGAAGCTCGTAGTTTCAGACCGTATCTAACGGGCGAGCAAGACCACACGGGACGGAGCCTATGTCGCTAAATCACATCAGACCCTGGCGCCACATTGAGCGCCGCAAAAGCCGCCAGATCCACGTGGGCAATGTCCCTGTAGGTGGCGATGCTCCGATTGCTGTGCAGACCATGACAAATACGCCCACGACGGATATTGCAGCGACTGTCGCTCAGGTGCAGGCTGCTGCAGAAGCCGGGGCGGACATCGTGCGCGTCTCGGTCCCGGATGAGGCGTCCGCAAAGGCTCTGAAAGAGATCGTCCGCGAAAGCCCTGTACCGATCGTGGCCGATATTCATTTCCACTACAAACGCGGGATCGAAGCCGCCGAAGCGGGCGCGGCTTGCCTGCGGATCAATCCAGGCAATATCGGCGACGAAAAGCGCGTGGCCGAAGTGATCGCCGCCGCGCGCGATCACGACTGCTCGATCCGCATCGGGGTCAACGCGGGGTCGCTGGAAAAACACCTGCTCGAAAAATATGGCGAGCCGTGCCCCGAGGCGATGGTCGAAAGCGGTCTGGATCACATCCGCATCCTGCAGGACCACGATTTTCATGAGTTCAAGATTTCGGTGAAGGCTTCTGATGTCTTCATGTCGGCGGCGGCCTATCAGCAGCTGGCCGACGCCACCGATGCCCCGATCCACCTTGGCATTACTGAGGCAGGTGGGTTGACCTCCGGGACCATCAAATCAGCGATTGGCTTGGGCCAGCTTTTGTGGATGGGAATCGGCGACACACTGCGTGTCAGCCTGTCTGCGGATCCGGTCGAAGAGGTAAAAGTCGGCTTTGAAATCCTGAAATCGCTGGGGCTGCGCCACCGCGGCGTCAATATCATCTCTTGTCCGTCCTGCGCCCGTCAGGGGTTTGACGTGATCAAGACGGTTGAAACACTCGAAGAGCGTTTGGCCCATATCCATACGCCCATGAGCCTGTCGATCATCGGCTGTGTCGTAAACGGGCCGGGAGAGGCGTTGATGACCGATGTCGGCTTTACCGGCGGCGGGGCTGGCTCTGGCATGGTCTATCTCGCGGGGAAGGCCAGCCACAAGATGAACAACGAGCAGATGGTCGATCACATCGTCGAAGAGGTCGAGAAGAAGGCTGCGGAGATCGAAGCTGCGGCAGCAGCCGAGTAACCAGATACCTCTGCCTCGCTATAGGCTTCAAGCTGGCGATAACACCACCGAGAACAAAAGACGAGAACACAAAAGGGGCGCCACAGGCACCCCTTTTCCATTTTGGGCATCATCAGTCTTTGAGCGATCAGCTGCGGTTCTTGCGGACCTCTTTAACGACGATCTCCATCTGGTCCTTGGGCAGGTAGCCGCGCAGCAGTTCGCCGCCCAGAACGAATGTCGGGGTGCCCGAAATCGAAAGCTGCTGGGCCAGAGCGCGAGTTTGGCGCAGCTCTTGCGTGACCTCTTCGCTGTCCATGCGGGCCAGGATGGCATCGGCGTCCAGCCCAAGACCATCGGCCAGTCGGCGCAGCGCCACTTCGCCGGGCTCTCCGGTCATTGTCATCAGGGCTTCATGGACGGATTTATAGGCATCGTCACCCGCGATCTGCTTGGTTGCTACCGCGAAGCGCGACGACAGCACAGAGGCTTCGCCCAGGATCGGGAATTCCTTGACCACCCAGCGGATATTACCATCTTCGGCCAATAGCTCGGCCACCTCTGGTGCGGCCTTGCGGCAGTAACCGCAGCGGTAGTCCATGAATTCGACCAAAGTGATGTCGCCTTCCGGGTTGCCGCCGACCCAGGAATAGCCATCGTTTTCTATCTCGGCGATGTTCGCCGCCACCAAGGCCTCGTCCCGCGCCGCCTCATCGGCTGCCTGCCGTTGCTCAAGCAGGTTAACCGCCTCAAGGATAACTTCGGGATTTTCCAGGAGGTAGGCGCGCACCTCTTCGCCAAAGGCTGCACGCTCGGCCGGTGTCATTTCCTTGAGATCCAGCGCCTGCGCCGGGCTGCTCAACAGTCCAAAAGCCAGGGCAGCAGAGGCTGCCGCTTGTGTAAGACGGATCATCTTCGTTTCCTTTTCTGTGATCTTTCGTAAGCCACCAGAACATCCTGCGCCCGCCGCCATCCGGGCGATCCAGTGGGCAAGAGCGCGGTGGCGCGTTTTGCGTGAAGACCGGCATCGTCGAGACGCCCCTGAAGGGCATATCGCTCGGCTGTCACCAGGGCAGCGAGGCCGGTCTGTTTCGTCTGCGCATAGGCCTGGGCCATGTCTCGCAGAAGGAATGAGTTGCGAAAGTCGATCCCGCGGGATGTCTCAAGCGTCTTTATCGCGGCTTTAGGCTGACCCGCTGCCAATTGGGCCCGGCCATAGCTGGCCAGGATCAGCGGATCGCGGGGGGCCAGAGTTACGGCTTTCTTGTAGGCGCCTAGGGCTGCGGTCCATTCGCGGTTCTCCATCAGGAACTGTCCTTTCAGTTCCATGTAGTAAGCGTCACCAGGGCGCAGGGAAATGGCGCCGTCGATGGCCGCAAGGGCCTTTTGGCGGTTCTTCAGGCGGTGATAGGCGATGGCCTCGCGCATCAGACGGATGTCCTTATGCACTTCCTCGCCTGCGCGCCGCAGGGTCCATTTCGGTGCGCGGATGAAGCCCGACAGCTTGCCACGCAGGCGGGCAAACCAATAGTCAGCCTCAGGGTTCGGAGACGAATTGTCGCCATGGCTTGCAACATAGGCCTGTGCCGCGCGGATGCGGTCGCGGCTCAGTGGATGAGATCGCATGTAAGGGTCCTGATGGCGCGCGCTCAGGACTTCCTGACCGGCAAAGGTCTGGTGCAGATCGACCAGCCCTTTGGGTGAAATCCCGGCGCGGCTGAGATATCCGGCCGCTGATCTGTCGGCAGAGGATTCCTCTGCGCGTGTGTGGGACAGAAAGCCGCGCAAGGCAGAACTTTGGGTGCCTATCGCGATGCCGGATGCTGCCTCACCGCCTGCACCAGCGGCGGCTGCCAAGGCAGCCAGAGCGAGGCCAAGGCCCGCAGCGCTGCCCGCCGAGCGCATGTTCTGCATGCGCCGCGCGATATGGCCGTTGGCAATATGGGCCGCTTCATGGGCGATGACCGCCTGCAGCATTTCGGGATTGTGTGATTTCAGGATCAAACCGTAATGTATGAATATCGTTCGACTATCCAGAACGAACGCATTGTAGCTAGACTCATTGACCACAAGGATTTTCATCCGTTTTGCATTGAGACCCGCTGCCTGAAGAATAGGCGCAGCCAAACGGTTCAGGGCGTACTCCACGTCGGCATCACGCAGCAGGCCGATGGAGGCGGCCTGCACTGTGGTCGCGGCATAGGTCAGCAGGCAAAAAGCCAGAGCCGGGATTGACGCCAGACGAGAGAAACGGTCAAAAGTCATGCGCGCACCATGGGAGAACATCATGCGAAACTCAAGCCGGTCTGCGGTGGATCCCTTCATTGTGATGGATGTGATGGAGGCGGCCCGAAGGGCCGAAGAGGCCGGACGTCATATCATCCATATGGAAGTTGGCCAGCCGTCCACAGGGGCACCCAAGGCGGCGCAGGCTGCACTGGTGCAGGCGCTCGAAAAGGATGCGCTTGGCTATACGGTGGCCCTCGGTATTCCGGCCCTGCGCGCGCGCATCGCGCGTATGTATCGTGAGTGGTACGATGTGGATCTGGACCCAAGCCGTGTGGTGGTAACCTCTGGGTCCTCTGGAGCGTTCTTGCTCGCCTTTACCGCGCTGTTTGACAGCGGGGACCGTGTGGGGATTGGCGCGCCGGGCTATCCCTCCTATCGACAGATCCTGCACGCACTGGGCCTGACGCCCGTGGATATCGAAACCGCGTCAGAGCATCGCTTGCAGCCGGTGCCGACTGATCTGGCGGGTCTTGACCTTGCAGGGCTCATGGTCGCCTCACCGGCAAACCCCACAGGCACCATGCTGGATCGTGGTGCCATGGGCGCATTGATCGAGGCAACGAATGACATCGGTGCCGCGTTTATCTCGGACGAGATCTATCACGGCATCGAATATGAGGCCAAGGCCGTCACGGCGCTTGAGCTGACGGATCAGGCTTATGTAATCAATTCCTTTTCCAAGTATTTCTCGATGACAGGATGGCGCGTCGGCTGGATGGTCGTTCCCGAGGACCACGTGCGCGTGGTGGAACGTCTGGCGCAGAACATGTTCATCTGCGCACCCCACGCAAGCCAGGTCGCGGCGCTGGCTGCGATGGATTGCGAAGAGGAATTGCAGGCCAATCTTGCTGTTTATGCGCAAAATCGCCAGTTGATGCTCGATGGTTTGCCCAAGGCCGGGTTCAGCAAGATCGCGCCCCCCGATGGCGCCTTTTATGTTTATGCGGATGTGTCGGATCTGACGCAGGACAGCCGTGCCTTTGCCGCAGAGATCCTTGAAAAAGCCGGGGTTGCGGTGACGCCCGGGCTTGATTTCGACCCGGTGCGCGGCGCGACCACCCTGCGGTTCTCGTATGCACGGTCCACTGCCGATATCGAAGAAGGGCTTTTGCGTCTGCGCCGTTTCATGGAAAACCGCTAATATGGCGGTGAAATGGGACGAGGTTCGGATGTTTGGCAGGTTTCTGGCGTTCTGCGCGACACTCCTCCTTAGTAGCTGGTTCGCTGGTGCGGCGGTGGCGCAGGGGTTTTCTGCACTGGCGCGTATTGATGCGGCAAACAGCGAGATCCGCGATGCGGGGCAGGGGGCCGAGATCGAGCTGCATCTGAGTCAGGGCGTGCCCTATCGTATCTTCACACTGGACGGGCCGCCGCGCCTCGTTCTGGATTTTCAGGAGGTGGATTGGACCGGGCTGCGGCCTGAGACCCTGTTGCGCGGTGACAACTTGCGTGATGTTCAGTTCGGCACCTATGTGCCCGGCTGGTCTCGGATGGTGGTTGACCTGGGTGCGCCGATGCAGGTCAGCGCTGCTGCGATGGAGGTTGATCCTGTCACGTCCAGCGCGGTCCTGAACGTTGGGTTGGAAAAAACCGATGCAGAGGGTTTCGCGGCCGCGACCGGCGCTCCACAGGACAGTCGGTGGGACTTGCCCACGCCCGAGCCGCTTCAGCCGCCGGTTCCGAAGGATGCAAATGCGCCGCTCTTGGTGGTTCTGGATCCGGGCCACGGCGGTATTGATCCCGGCGCTCAGGTCGAGGGCGGCGTGGATGAGAAAACGCTGATGCTGGATTTTGCCTTTGAACTTGGTGAAATGCTGGTTCGATCCGGGCAGTTTTCGGTACAGTTGACGCGCGACGGTGACTATTTCGTCTCCTTGGAGCGGCGCATCGCCTTGGCGCATCAGGCCGGAGCCGATCTGTTCATTTCGCTTCATGCGGATTCCCTGTCCGAAGGCGGTGCTCATGGCTCCACGGTCTACACCTTGTCCAAGGAAGCATCGGATGCGGCCTCGGCCAAACTGGCCGAACGCCACGACCGCGCCGACCTGTTGTCGGGGACGGATCTGACCGCCACGGACGATCTGGTCACGGATGTGTTGCTGGATCTGGCCCGCCAGGAAACCCAGCCCCGCAGCGAGGCCTTGGCGCAGGCCATCGTGGAGGGGCTGGCAGAACAGGGCGGCCCGCTAAACCGTCGCCCACTACGTGCTGCGGGTTTCTCAGTCCTGAAATCGGCGGACATCCCGTCGGTGCTTGTGGAAATCGGGTTTCTGTCCAGTGCGCGCGATCTTGAAAACCTGATGAACCCTGAGTGGCGCACCAAAGCGGCCCGAGGCATTCTATCTGGGTTGATCGAATGGCGGATCCGGGACGAGGCGCAAAAGCCTCTGGTCAGGCAATAAGCGGTTATTGCCAATCCGGTTCAGCCATGACCTGCCGATTACGGCAACCTTCAGCGTCGGGCCTGTTGCTTGGTTGGGGAATCCTTTATGATTTCTACGGTCCGGTGGCATATAACCGCCGCTCCCCGTTTTGACCCCGGCGACGTGGCCCCCTATATAGGCGGAACCGCGCAAATGAGGCCCTATCCGTGCTCAGGTTCATTCTATCTTTTTTTGGCTCGATCTTCAGTACGATCACCCTTGGGATCGCTGTGATTGCGCTCACCATTGGTGCGGTTTTCTGGATTTACGGGCGCGACCTGCCCAGCCACGAATCTCTTGCGCAGTATCAGCCGCCGACCATCAGCCGAATCTACTCGGGCGAGGGGCAGCTGATTGATGAATTCGCAGAGGAACGGCGCCTGTTCACGCCTTCCGATGAAATCCCGGTTCTGGTGAAACAGGCGTTCATCTCGGCGGAGGACAAGAACTTTTACACCCACAAGGGGTATGACGCACGCGGTATTGCGGCGGCGGCCATCGAAGCCGTGCGCTCACGTGGCTCCAATGTGCGCGGGGCCTCGACGATCACCCAACAGGTGATGAAGAACTTCCTTTTGTCCGGTGACCGGAAGGCCGCGCGCAAGATCAAGGAAATCATCCTCGCCACCCGTCTGGAGGAGACGCTCTCCAAGGACAAGATCCTGGAGCTTTATCTCAACGAGATTTTCCTTGGCCAAAACTCCTATGGTGTGGCGGCTGCGGCGCAGACCTACTTCAACAAGACGCTGGGTGAACTTGCCCCGCATGAGGCGGCAACGCTGGCTTCGATGCCCAAGGCACCCTCGGACTATCACCCGGTCCGGCGCAAGCAGCGCCTGACAGATCGGCGCAATTATGTGCTGCGGGAGATGTTTGAGAATGGCTACATCTCCGAAGATGTCTACAAGGTCGAGGTTGAGCAGCCCTTGCGCTCGGTCCAGAACGGCGATTTTGAAAGCTTCCGCACAGCGCTTCCGCCGCGCGATTATTTCACGGATGAGATCCGTCGTCAGCTGAGCCAGGATTTTGGCGAGGGTGAGTTCTTTACCGGCGGCTTTACCGTGCGTGCCACCATCGACGAGGAAATGCAGACGGAAGCCGCCCTTGCGATGCGGCAGGGGCTTGAGAAATACGACCGCTCGCGCGGGATCTGGAAGGGTACAGGCGTCACTTTGACAGAGGAGGACCTGGCGAGCCAAGAGGCTTGGCGCGCCGCCTTGTCGAGTGCGGAAGTGCCTCGGGATATCACCCTTGGCGGCAAATGGCGTCCGGCTGTTGTGTTGGAGGTCGCGGACCAATCCCTGACCGTTGGCGTCGAGGACGTTGCGGAGATCGGCCGCGTACCGCGCGCTGACATCAAGTGGATGAAGGGAAACTTCCGGGAGAACTTCACTCGCGGTGACGTGGTGCTGGTGCGCGCCGAGATGAAGGACGATGCCTTCAGTCACTGGTCGCTGCGGCAGGTGCCCGAGGTGCAGGGCGGCTTTGTCGCCATGGACGTGAATACGGGCCGTGTTCTTGCCATGCAGGGGGGCTTTTCCTACCAGCATTCGGTGTTCAACCGCGCCACTCAGGCGCAGCGACAGCCGGGATCGAGCTTCAAGCCCTTTGTCTATGCGGCTGCGTTGGACAGTGGCTATAGCCCTGCGACGATCGTGGTCGACGCCCCGATCGAGATCGACACACCTCAGGGACTGTGGCGGCCAAAGAACTCGACCAACAAATTCTACGGCCCCACACCGCTGCGCACGGGTATCGAGATGAGCCGGAACCTGATGACCATCCGTCTGGCGCAGGAAGTCGGGATGCCCGTGGTCGCGGGATATGCCGAGCGGTTCGGCGTCTACGACAATATGGGCACCTTCCTTGCCAACTCTCTCGGGGCCGAGGAAACCACGCTCTACAAGATGGTCGCAGCTTACGCGATGTTCGCCAATGGTGGACAGCGGGTACAGCCGACCCTCGTAGACCGGATTCAGGACCGTTTCGGTCGCACCATCTATCGTCATGATGACCGCGATTGTGTGGATTGTTCCGTGGCATCGCTACCCGAAGGACGCAGCCCGCGCATCGTGGCGGATCGGGATCAGGTGATGGACCCGATCACAGCCTATCAGCTCACCTCGATGCTGAAAGGCGTAGTCGATCGTGGCACGGCTTCGAGCGTTATCAACCTGCCTGTACCTGCGGCAGGCAAGACCGGGACCACCAATGAGGCGCGCGATGTCTGGTTTGTAGGTTTTACCTCCAACATCGTGGCGGGCTGCTACATGGGCTTTGACCAGCCGCGCCCCATGGGACGTGGCGCCTATGGTGGCACCATGTGCGGGCCTGTGTTCCAGCAATTCATGCAGAAAGCTGTTGCCAAATTCGGCGGCGGGCCATTCACGGTGCCTGAAGGTGGGCGGTTCATCAAGATCGACCGCTATACCGGCGCACCGCTGCCACTGGATGCCTCGGGAGACTATGTCGTGGCCGAATACTTCCGCGATGGCGCCGAGCCGATCTTTGGTATGACCTTTGATGGTGGCTTCGCCATGGGCTCGAACCTTCCCTTGCTGGAAGAGGTGCAGCAGTCCGGTCGTCAGGTCACCACTTCAACTGGCGGTACGGCTGTTCTGGGTCCGAAGGCTAGCTTTGGCACCATCAGCTCTGGCGGGCTGTATTGACGCGGCAGCTTCGGGCCATTTGAGGCTTCATCCCGCTGTGCCGGAACCAAACGCGGCTTTGATCTCGCGGCCGGTCAGGCACTGACGCGCCGTGGGGCCGAAGCCCTTTGGATTGCTGCGCAAGGCGGGCATGGCGCGGAACAGGCTGTCCAGCGTGGCTGCGCTCATCGCGTCAAAGGCCTGTGGGCCTGGAAAGAAGCTCTCGGTCGCTGCGCCTTCCGCAAAGATCACCTCATGCCGATCCAAAAGCAGGTGGAGGTAGGTGACCAGCTCGGTGGGTTGGCGCCGAACGCTGTGATCGTTGATCAGATGGCTGGCGGCGGCCATGACTTCGGTGCCTCCGAACAGGTATTGCGCTTCGGCACCCGACAGCAGCATGCGATGCTGGGGCGAGACGCGCAGGTCTCGCTTCGTGCCAAAGGTACCGGCCTTGATCAGGACAGGTGCCAGATCTCCACCTGCGGGCACGGTTGACCGTCCGATCCAGCGAAGTGGCTGATAGCCGTTGTCCTGTGTGGCGATCAGATCGCCGGGACAGAGGGCCTCGACCGGAACCGGGCCAGATACCGTTTCGATCAACGTGCCCTCGGCGAAACAGATGATGCCTTCGATATCCACAAACTCGACGTAGGTACCGTCCTGCAGGTAAGCGTTCCCGCTTTTTGTGCCATCGGCACTGGTGTTGGTGATGGTGAGGGTGCTCGGGTCAAGGCGACCGTTGAAGTCCAGGGTATCCCAGTCATCGCCGCCTTCACCGCCCCGAATATAGATCGTGTCGGTCGATGTGGTGCCGTCATTCGCGACACGGAAGGTATCCCGGTCATCGCCGCCCCATAGCGTGTCGCCCTGACCTGCCAACAAGGTGTCGTCGCCAGCTTCCCCTTTGACCAAGTCTGCGCCCGTTCCGCCGATCAGGCTATCGCCATCAGCGCCGCCGAAAAGCGTGTCCTCACCCGCGCCCCCCAGCAGGGTGTCGGTTCCTTCATCACCATATAGGCTGTCGTTGCCCCCGGCGCCGTCCATGTAATCATTGCCAGCACCGCCATGAAAGACGTTCGTGTAAGTGTCCGCAGGATCGCTGGAGGAATGATCAAAGCCAATGATCGTGTCGTCATGGTCCGATCCGTAGACCCCATCGATCCCGCTGAAACTGTCTCCTGTCGCTTCCCCGCCAGAGGCGCCGCCAGTGGACAGGTTGATGTTCACCGCTTCTCCGGAGTTGCGGTAGTCGGCGTAATCCATGCCGCTTCCCCCTTCGAGGCGATCCGCTCCGACGCCGCCCTCCAGGGTGTCGGAGCCGCTGCCGCCTTGCAGGGTATCATTGCCTGTGCCACCACGCAGCGAGTCCGCGCCGCCGCCAGTCGACACAAAATCATCTCCAGCTCCCGCCAGGACCGTATCGGGGGTAGAGCCCCCATCTTCGACCCTGTCTCCATCCGGATCCGTATAGCTACTGTCGATCCGGTCAGCTGCCGCGGTGCCATCTACGGCGCCAAACTCGGCAGAGTAGGCTGGTGGATTGGTTGCTGAGGCGGATGTTAAACTGTCGACCGTGCCCGAATCCGGCACGAAGTATACGTTTCCGTCCGTCGCCACGTAGTACATGCCCGGATCCACCTGACCCACAATGCTGGTGCCGCCCAAAGTCCCACTCCAGGTCCAGCTTCCGGAACCGATCACATCCAGTGTGGAAAAGGATACGGCCGAGCCGGTAATGGCATCGGAGGTGTTCAGCGATGCATCGCCGAGTTGAACGAGGTATCCGATAGGCATGGGGCGCAAGTCCTTGGGTTGCTGCATGGGCAAGATTTGGGGGTTCACTCGCGTATAATGGGCGAGAGTTGCCAAAAAGTGAGGGCGGAGTTGGAAAGGTAAAATTATCACAAAACAGCCTGTGCTGTTCATGTGCCGATGGTGTCGACGCCGACGCAGCAGGCAATACCTCGGGGGTGAAAGCGGTGTTTGACACCCGAGCAGACCCACTTGTTCTGCCTTTGACAGTGGGCTATCACGCAGCCCTGACCGTGATGACAGGAAAAACCAAAGATGCGCGCTGAGACCCAGAATATCGTGACCGAGATCGAGAAGTCGCTTGAGCTTCTGGCGCAGCGTTTGAACTGGGAAACCGCTGAATTTCGCCTGGAGGAATTCAATGCGCGGGTTGAGGATCCGACCCTCTGGGACGATCCTGACGCCGCGCAGAAACTCATGCGCGAGCGGCAGATGCTGGTTGATGCGATCAACACCTACAAGGGTATCAAGCAGGATCTGGCCGACAATATCGAGCTGATCGAACTTGGCGAGATGGAAGAGGATGAGGAGGTCGTCGCGGATGCCGAAGAGGCGCTGAAAGCGCTGAAGGACAAGGCCGCCGAAAAGGAGCTGGAAGCGCTTCTGGATGGAGAGGCCGATGGCAACGACACCTTCCTTGAAATCAACGCAGGCGCTGGCGGCACCGAAAGCTGCGACTGGGCGTCGATGCTGGCGCGCATGTATGTGCGCTGGGCGGAAAAGAAGGGCTACAAGGTCGAGCTGCAATCCGAAAGCGCGGGCGAAGAGGCGGGGATCAAATCCGCCTCCTACAAGATCTCCGGCCCCAACGCCTATGGCTGGCTGAAATCCGAAAGCGGCGTGCACCGTCTGGTGCGGATCTCGCCCTATGACTCGGCTGCGAAACGCCACACGTCCTTCTGTTCGGTCTGGGTCTATCCGGTGGTGGACGACAATATCGACATCGAAGTGAACCCGGCGGATATCCGTATCGATACCTATCGCTCTTCGGGCGCGGGCGGTCAGCACGTCAACACCACCGACTCGGCGGTGCGGATCACCCACCATCCCACCGGCATCGTGGTGACGAGTTCCGAGAAATCCCAGCACCAGAACCGCGACATCGCCATGAAGGCTCTGAAATCGCGCCTTTACCAGCTGGAGCTGGACCGCCGCAACGCGGCCATCAACGAAGCCCACGAGAACAAGGGCGATGCGGGCTGGGGCAACCAGATCCGCTCCTACGTGTTGCAGCCCTACCAGATGGTGAAGGACCTGCGTACCGGGCACGAAACCTCGGATACAAAGGGCGTTCTGGACGGCGATCTGGATGGCTTCATGGCTGCGACCCTGGCGCTGAACGTCTCCGGCAAAAGCCGCGCGGACGCCCAGGCGGAGTAATCCGGCACTTCCGGGGGTGACCTGAGACAAGTCACCGCTTTCTTTTGCAAAAATCTGTCGCTAGGCTTTGTCTCATACCGAGAACGGAGCCTGGCCGACCATGAGCGACTATCATTCAGCAAGCGATCTTCTGGCGCAATTGCACGATGGCAGCCTGACGGCCACGGCGCTGATGGAGCGGACGCTGGCGAGGATTGAGGCGGTGAATCCGGATCTGAATGCCATCGTGGCGCTCAGACGCGCGGATGAGCTGATGGAGGAGGCCCGCAAGGCCGACGCCATGCGCGCGGCCCATGTCCCGCTGGGGCCGCTGCATGGCCTGCCGATGGCGGTCAAGGATCTCGCCAATGTCAGGGGCATCGTCTCCAGCCAGGGCTCGCCGCTCCTGAAGGATTTCGTGCCCACCGAGGACGAGTTGTTCGTCGCGCGCCTGCGGGCGGCGGGGGCGATCCTGATCGGCAAGACCAATACGCCGGAATTCGGGCTGGGGTCGCATACCTTCAACCCGGTCTATGGCGCGACGCGAAACCCTTTCGATCACGGGCGCACCTGTGGTGGCTCTTCGGGTGGGGCGGCTGTGGCGCTGGCGGCGGATATGGTGGCGCTGGCGGATGGCTCTGACATGATGGGATCGCTGCGCAACCCGGCGGGCTGGAACAATGTCTATGGCTTTCGCCCCACCTGGGGCTGGGTCCCCTCAGAGCCCAAGGGCGATCTTTTCCTGCATACTCTGTCGACGCTTGGCCCCATGGCGCGCAGCCCCGAGGATATCGGGCTGCTATTGGATGTGATGGCGGGGCCCGATGCGCGCCAACCCATGGCCTCGGGCGGGATGCCTGTGATGCCGCTGCCGGAACCGGACCGGATGCGGATCGGCTGGCTCGGCGATTGGGGCGGGGCCTTCCCCATGGAGGCAGGCATTCTGGACACTTGCGAAGGTGCTCTGAAGACCTTCGCGGATCTGGGCCACAGCGTGGAAGCCGTGGCGCCGCCATTCCCGGCGGAAAAGATCTGGGAGTCCTGGATTACCCTGCGCTCCTTTGCTGTGGCTGCGGGCCTGCGCGTCTTTGAAGGGCGTCGCGCGCATCTGAAAGAAACTGCCATCTGGGAGCTGGAGCGCGGCCTTGCCATGACCGCCCAGCAGGTGCAGGAGGCATCGGACCTGCGATCAGACTGGCAACGTGCGGCGGCGCGGCTGTTTTCGGACTATGACGCGCTGGTCCTGCCCACGGCCCAATGCTGGCCCTTCGCGGTTGAAATCGACTACCCGCGCGAAATTGCAGGCGTACAGATGGATACCTACCATCGCTGGATGCAGGTAGTGCTGCCGGTCAGCCTGTTGGGACTGCCCTGCCTAGCCGCACCGGCAGGGTTTGGGGACAACGGCCTGCCCATGGGCATTCAGATATTTGGCGCCCAGGGGCAGGATCAGAATTTGCTGGGCCTTGGCCAACAGTATCAGGGGGTCACGCAGTGGCCTCAGAAAGCGCCTCCACCGGGGTGAGGAGCGCCTCGGGAGGAGGAGAGACGTTTCGGGGAGGAAACGGATCCATGACAGACAAGGCCTTTGGCGTACCAGAACTGCAGCCCATGCGGGGAGAGATCCTGCGCGATGCGTTGAAATGCGGTTGGAAAGACTTCCTGGCGCGGCCCGGCTACGGGCTATTCTTTGCCGGTTTCTACGTGCTGGCAGGCTGGGCAATGACTTGGCTCACGGTCCAGACCGGCACCACCTTCTGGCTGGTCCTAGCGGCCATCGGCTTTCCGCTGATCGGTCCCTTCGCGGCCGTGGGGCTTTACGAGGTGTCGCACCGGCTGGAGCAGGGCGAAGAGATGGATGCGCGTGCCATCCTTGGCGTGGTCCTGCAGCAAAGCCGCCGCCAGCTGCCATCGATCTGCGCAATCATCATCGTCGTGTTTCTGTTCTGGTTCTTCTTGGGACACATGATCTTTGCCCTGTTTCTGGGGCTATCCACCATGACCAATATCTCGACCTCGCTGGATGTGTTTCTGACGGTGGAAGGCCTCAGCATGCTGGCGGTGGGCTCCGTGGTCGGGGCGCTCTTTGCGCTGCTGCTTTACATGATCACGGTGATATCCCTGCCGCTCTTGCTGGACCGCGAAGTGGACTTTGTGACGGCGATGATCACCAGCTTTTCTTACGTCCAGCAGAACTTCATTCCGATGATCCTTTGGGGGATGCTGATTGCAGTCCTGACATTTGCAGCCATGGTGCCGGGCTTTGTCGGTCTATTTATCGTTCTGCCCCTGTTGGGGCATGCGACCTGGCATATCTACCGCATCATCGCACATACTTAGCAACGAGAAGGAGCAGTTACGAGAATGGCTCTCCAGTGCGCAACAATCTGCGGTGATAGGGAAGCAGGCTCTCTTCGGTAACGAAACCTGTGCCGCGCGCAGCCGCTATGGCCGGAGCGATGTCTTGTCCAAGGTATTCGTAGACCATACGGGTCACCCGTTCGCCGCCTCCTTCGCGTACCGTTCGGGCCACATAGCCGACCCAGTAATTGTTCTCCAAAGATGCAACCCGCGCGAGGTAATTGAAGGAATAGGTCATGGAGCGGCGCCTTGAAATCAGGAATGCGACACCATCCTCGTGACAGCTTACAACTCCGCGAAATTCTCGCGAGGCAGGCGTTTCAGGCAAGCCTTGATTTCTCATGGCCTCCTTGGCTTCGAAACCTTTGATGAACGTTGCACCCGCATCACCCCGGAATACCTGCACAAGACCAACAACAAAGCGGTCCTCATTGATGAAACTGCGGCGGGTGAATCGGTAGAAGCCGGATGCGAAAATCTGCTCACTCAGGTGTTGAAATCCGTGACCCAGAAAATCCGACAGGAATGGCCCCGTTATGATCTTTCCGTGCTGTCCAAGTGTGTCGACCGGCTCAAGGAGAATGCGCGCATCCACGTCAAAGAAGCAACAGATCCGGTCCAGCACGTCCGGACGCGGAAAACTCTCGCCGGACATGTATCGGTTGAACTGCGTACGGTTGATGCCAAGGCGCCGCGACAGCTCAGATACAGAGGGGTATTGCTGGGCAAGATGACGCAAATTCGCACCAAACATGTCCCGCAATTCCGCAGGAGAGCGGGATTGACGCGCGCCGTTTGAGGGATGTCGCGTTCCTGATTCCGCCATTATCCGAGTGTTCGCAGACAAATTTTTCCTGTCATTCGAAGTGATTTCATCTGTTTGTCGCTTAATCGCGTCAAGTATGGTTCCATATGGCGTCACATGATCGTTGTATTTGACACAAAATGCAATAGCCCGACGCAGTATTAGCCATGTTGGTGCCCCACAATTGTCCCAAAATTGAGCGATAAACGAACGAGGCTAGCACGATGATTGGATACGTACTTTGGAGCGACAGTAACGCAGGCAAGGCGATCATCTGGTGTGAAGATCAAGGTGACCTTGCCTACTACTGCAAGGCGCATGACAGCTCGCGTACTTCCGTTTGCAAGGGCGACTGGGTGCAGTTCGATCTCGAGGAGGACGGCAACCTGAGGTTGGCTGCAAATACGCGCATCCTTGAAGGTCAGACATACCCGGCATTGTCTGAGATGCTGTTGGATTGCGGCTCTGTGCAGCCCACAGAGGCTCGTGTTTCCTCAATAGACAGTGGGTTGACTGCGCAAGCCGCTGGCTCAAGCATGACAGAGGTGCGTCGCCCGGCCAACGACAGCAATGTGATCCCATTCCCAGACCGCTCAAGCCGCGGAAAGCCCGCTCGCTACGGCTGAGCGAGCGTTCAACATGAAACGGTGGGCGCTTCGCCCCCGCCGCCTGGGACGGCGTCTCTACTCATATTCGTGACGAGAACTGCAGTAGCCCATACGCAATAACGCACAAAGGCCGACACCTGGTGTCGGCCTTTCGGTGTTTTGGGCGAAGGCGATGCCGCGGGATCGCGCGGTGGAGCCTCGGCGTATCAGGTGCCGCGCAGCAGGGCGGCAACCCCGGTCCGTGCGATTTCCATCAGGCCAAGCGGGCGCATTAGGTCGGCAAAAGCGTCGATCTTGTCTGGCGCGCCAGTGATTTCGAAGATGAAGCTCTCGAGCGTACTGTCCACCACGTTAGCGCGAAAGATATCGGCAAGGCGCAGGGCTTCGACACGCTTGTCGCCGTCACTGACCACCTTGAGGATTGCCAGTTCCCGCTCGACCGAGGCTCCTTCGACGGTCAGGTCATGCACCTCATGAACGGGCACGATACGGCCAAGCTGCGCCTTGATCTGCTCGATCACCTGCGGTGTGCCGGTGGTGACAACGGTGATGCGGCTAAGGTGGCCGGTGTGATCCACCTCGGCCACGGTCAAGCTTTCGATGTTATAGCCGCGGCCCGAGAACAGGCCGATGACACGGGCCAGAACGCCCGGTTCGTTTTCGACCAGAAGGGCGAGCGTGTGCCTTTCCTGGACGTCGGAGAACGTGGGGCGTAGGTTATAGGCCGAATGTTTGGTGGCGCCTTTTTTGATGTGTAGGGCAGACATGGTGTTGTCCTTTTTCCTATTGGTCCTCAGTCGTTTTGTCGGACCAGTCAATTTCGTGAAGAGGAGCGAACCGGATCAGACCAGTACCGCGCCACCAGCCTGAATCGCGTCTTTGGTTTCCGCTTCGCCCAGCAGCATCTCGTTATGCGGCTTGCCCGAGGGGATCATCGGGAAGCAGTTTTCATGCTTTTCTACCAGACAGTCGAAGACAACGGGGCCATCGTGGTTGATCATCTCCATGATGGCGTCGTCCAGATCCTTGGGGTCCTTGCAGATGATGCCCTTGGCGCCAAAGGCCTCGGCGAGTTTCACGAAATCGGGCAGCGCTTCGGACCAGGAGTGGCTGTAGCGCTCACCATGGAGCAGCTCCTGCCACTGGCGCACCATGCCAAGGCGTTCGTTGTTGAGAATGAACTGTTTTACCGGCAGGCGGTACTGCGCGGCGGTGCCCAGCTCCTGCATGTTCATCAGCCAGGAGGCCTCGCCTGCGACGTTGATGACCAGCGCATCCGGGTGCGCCATCTGCACGCCGATGGAGGCCGGGAAGCCATAGCCCATGGTGCCAAGCCCGCCCGAGGTCATCCAGCGGTTGGGATCTTCAAAGCCGAGGAACTGCGCCGCCCACATCTGGTGCTGGCCCACCTCGGTGCAGACATAGCGGTCATGACCCTTGGTCAGCTCTTCGAGACGCTGCAAGGCATATTGCGGCTTAATGGTGCCTTCGGAGGGTTTGTAGGCAAGGCAGTTCACCTTGCGCCAGTCGGCGATCTTGGCCTGCCATTTTGCCAGTGCTTCCTTGTTGGTCTTGCGCCCACGCGCCTTCCAGACCTTCAGGAGGTCCTCCAGCACATGGCCCACATCGCCCACGATCGGTATATCGACACGGATCACCTTGTTGATGGATGACGGGTCGATATCGATGTGTGCTTTCAGGGATTTGGGGCTGAAGGCATCGATCCGGCCGGTGATGCGGTCGTCAAAGCGCGCGCCGATGTTGATCAGAAGATCGCAGTCGTGCATCGCCATGTTGGCCTCGTAAAGACCGTGCATGCCGAGCATACCCAGCCAGTTTTCGCCAGATGCCGGATAGGCGCCAAGCCCCATCAGGGTGGAGGTCACCGGGATGCCGGTTGCGTCGACCAGTTCCCGCAGCAGTTGGCTCGCGCCGGGGCCGGAGTTGATCACGCCGCCACCGGTATAGAACACCGGGCGTTTGGCAGTTTCCATCGCCGCGACCAGCTCGGTGATCTCTTCCATGTCGCCCTTCACAGGCGGCTGATAGTGCGAAGCGGCCGGTTTCGGTCCGGTATAGGTGCCGGTTGCGAACTGCACGTCCTTCGGAATGTCGATCAGAACAGGCCCGGGGCGGCCGGAGGTAGCGACGTGAAAAGCCTCGTGCAGGGTGCCCGACAGCTTGTCGGTGTCCTTTACCAGCCAGTTATGTTTGGTGCAGGGGCGGGTGATACCGACAGTATCGGCCTCTTGGAAGGCGTCCGAGCCGATCATGAAGGTGGGCACCTGGCCGGTCAGGACGACGAGCGGAATGGAATCAAGCAATGCATCCGTCAGGCCGGTCACAGCATTGGTGGCACCGGGGCCCGAGGTGACCAGCACAACGCCCGGCTTCCCGGTCGATCGCGCATAGCCTTCGGCAGCGTGAACCGCGCCTTGCTCGTGGCGGACCAGAATGTGCCGGATATCGTTCTGCAGGAAGATTTCGTCATAGATCGGAAGCACGGCGCCACCGGGGTATCCGAATACCGTGTCCACACCCTGATCCTTCAGAGCCTGGACAACCATTTTTGCGCCGGTCATTTCACGTTTCATCTGCTTTTGCTCCAGTTGGCGGCAACGTCCATTCCGCATAAAAAAAAGCCCCCGATTTTCTGGTCGGAGGCGCATGGGTCAGATTATGGTCTACCGTTACCGGCCCATGCGCTTGATTCCTACAATGACGACTAGGGAAGTCATTTGCCGTGAGGCTCCTCTTTTGCGTTGCAGCGCAGACTAGGACTGACGGGCAGGGGCGTCAACAGGCAAACCTGTGGAAAATGCCCCTCTGGAGACATTTTCTTGCGCTGACTGGGGTTGGTTGCGACATTTCCGCAAAACACATGCGCGCCTACCATGTAGCCGCTGCCGTGAGGCCTGCGCGGTCCGCTGCACCGCGACATGACATCTTTGGGGCTGAACGGGGCAGTGTCTTGGGCCTAAAGGCCGACACCTGTGCCCTGCAGCACCCCGTGCTCCAAGGCATAGCGCGTCAGACCGGCCGTGCTGGAGATGCCAAGCTTGCGCTTGATGTTCTTGCGGTGGGTCTCCACCGTGCGCACCGAGATGTCGAGCGTCAGGGCCACTTCCTTGTTGGACTTACCCTGCGCAAGTTCCAGCAGGATGGTCTGTTCCCGGCCCGTCAGGGCTTCGCGGGCAGCGCTGTCCTTTGGTTTGAGCGAGCCTTCGGCGCCAGTGCAGAGGTATTGCTCGCCGCGCATGACGGCATCTATGGCGTCCTTGATGGCCTGGGTCGGGACGTCCTTCAGAACATAACCCATCGCGCCATGGCTGAGCGCAGTAGAGATGTATTCTGGGCTGTCATGCATTGACAGGATGAGAATGCGGGTCTTGGGGCAACGTTCCAGGATGATCTCTGTGGCACTGAGCCCCCCAAGACGCGGCATGTTGAGGTCCATCAGAATGACATCGGGCGTCAGTTCGCCCGCCAGTGCGACAGCTTCCTCCCCGTCTGTCAAAGACCCGACCACCTCGATGTCGTCATAGCTTTCCAGGATCGACTGGATGCCTTCGGCCACCATCGGGTGATCGTCAACGATCAGGACCTTCACGGGTGAGTTTTGAGTGTCTTGCAACAGAACGCCATCCCCAACAGTCTGTTTGTCACCAAACGCAGCCCCGCTTGACTGCCTCCTCACGACACCCGTTGCGGTGTCGCCTCATTGCCCGGCGGCAGGAGGTGGCTCAAGGGGAGTGTTGCCTCGATCACCGTGCCGCTTTGGGTGCCCCCTGATGACAGAATCCGCAAGGTGCCGTCAAGCTGATCGATCCGTTCCTGCATATTTCGCAGGCCGATTCCGGATGCTTTCGCGGTGGTTCTCGGCGCAAGGCCGCGCCCGTTGTCGCTGATGCGCATGGTGGCCCCGCGTGCATGTCCGCGCAAATCGATGCTGACGCGGGTGGCCTCGGCATGGCGTTCGATATTGGTGAGCGCCTCCTGCGCGATGCGATAAAGAGCGATTTTGGCATCTTGGTCGAGCCGGTTGCGGAAGACCACGGTGGAAAATTCAGTCTCGATGCCGGTGCGAGCGGCAAAATCGTCGGTCAGTGCTTTCAGCGCCGGGCCAAGGCCAAGATCATCAAGAACGCCCGGGCGCAGATCCCGGCTGATGCGGCGCACTTCGGCGATAGCGGTGCCAAGGTGTTCGATCCCCTTGTCCAAAGGCGCCGAGGCGCCATCATGATCTCCGCGCATCAGGCGGCGGCGAGCGTTGTCCAGAGCATAGCGCACCCCCACTAGGATCTGGCTGATCCCGTCATGAAGTTCCCGGGCCACCCTCCCGCGCTCTTCTTCCTGAGCGTCAAAGACGCGCTGCGTAAGTTCCTTGAGCTTGGCATCCGCCAGGCGCCGCTCGCGGATGTTCAGCCCCATGCCAGAGCCAAACACCAGCAGGATCGCCACCAGCGTGATTCCGCCAATGTAGAAAAAGGTGCGCTGCACACGGTCTTCAACCTCGGCTCGCGCAGTCGCGACGGAGGCGAGAATGTCATCGATGAAAACGCCGGTCCCTACGGCCCATTGCCAATCCTGAAGGCCCACCACATAGGTGATCATCTGTGCCTCTTCTCCGGTGGAGGGTTTTTCCCATATGAAGCTGTGCCAGCCGGCCCCTTGCCGGGCCTGATCGATGAATGTGTCAACCACAGGCGTGCCCTGGCTGTCGGTGAGCCCGCGCCAGTTCTGGTTTATGAACTCGGTCTGGCGTGGGCTGACGAGGTTGTTGCCGTCGTAGTCGTAGACAAAGAAGAACCCGTCCTGTCCGTAGATCATCGCGCTCAGGATCTGGCTCACTTGTTCCTTGGCTTCTGCGTCATCGGGGGCGGCAAGACCGTAGATATGCGAAAACCCGTTGCGGGCTTGCGTCACATAGTTACGCAACTCGGCCTTTTTGGCCTCGATCAGCTGTTGTTCCAGAGCGCGGATCTCCCGGTCGGCCAGAGCACGCGATTGATAAGCGACCAGAACCGCGATGGCTGTCACTGCAATCAAAAGTGGAAACGCAGCCAGCAGCGACAGTTTCTGCGCGTAGTTCGGGCGAAAGAGGCTTTGAAACAGGCTGTTGAACAGGCGCATGAGGCGCTCCGCGGTTTGGAAAAGGGCAGGGGCGAATCGTCACGCAAACATAAATCGAAAGCAAGAGCCGCGAGAGGGCGTTTTTCAAAGAGACTGGGCAACAAAAGTAGCCTCAGCCCAAAATCAATGCAGCTTTCTGACTGAATTTGGTCAAAAAACCTGTGATCTACGCAGTAGTAGGTATTCACAACTTCGGAGGCGTGGCTAGGGTAACGCCACTCGAACCGATCCGCCTTCGGCATGTCCGTGGGCAATCCATATACTTTGGGAGGAAAAACACATGGATCGTCGTTCCTTTTTGAAAACTTCTGCTCTGGGCGGTACCGCCGCGGCAGCATCCACTCTGGCTGCACCGGCTTATGCACAGGGCAAACGTACGCTGACCATGGTGACCTCGTGGGGCCGTGGCCTGGCAGGCGTGTTTGACGCGGCCGAGCGCTCTGCGAACCTGATCAACGCCATGTCCGACGGTAACCTGACCGTTGATATCAAGGCGGCCGGTGAACTGGTTGGCGCCTTCGAAGTGTTTGACGCTGTGTCCTCGGGGCAGGCCGACATGTACCACGCGGCTGACTACTACTTCGTGGGTCAGCACCCGGGCTACGCATTCTTCACCGCTGTTCCCTTCGGCATGACCGCTCAGGAACTGGTAAACTGGTACTACCACGATGGCGGCATGGAGCTGCACGACGAACTGGGCCAGATCTTTGGCCTGAAGTCCTTCATCGCAGGTAACACTGGCGCGCAGGCAGGCGGCTGGTACTCCAAAGAGATCAACAGCCCCGAAGACTTCAACGGTCTGAAGTTCCGTATGCCGGGTCTGGGCGGCAAGGCACTGGGCAAACTGGGCGCATCGGTCCAGAACATCCCCGGTTCCGAAGTGTATCAGGCTCTGTCCTCCGGCGCGATCGACGGCACCGAGTGGATTGGCCCCTGGGCAGACGAGAAAGCCGGTTTCCAGGAAATCACCAAGACCTATTATACCGCTGGCTTCCACGAGCCGGGCGCGGGTCTGTCGCTGGCAACCAACCGTGACGTATTTGAAAGCCTGAGCCCTGCGCATCAGAAGATCATCGAAGTGGCCGCTGCAGAAACCCACCAGTGGAACCTGAGCCAGTTCCTCGCGAACAACGGTGCAGCCCTGCAGCGTCTGCAGGCCGGTGGCGTAAAGGTCATGGAATTCCCGGACAGCGTTTGGGACGCATTCGGCAAGGCTTCGCAGGAAGTCATGGCCGAGAACATGGGCGACGATCTCTTCAAGAAGATCCACGACAGCGCCATGGCATCGATGAAGTCCTCGGCCAACTGGCTGGAGCTGTCCTCGGGCGTTTACACCGCACAGCGCGGCCGCGTTCTGGGCTAACTCGCTTCACTTGCATTCATCGGATCCTCCGCCACCCGTGCGGGGGGTCCCTTTTCCATTGTGGCCGGTCAAGAACTACACTGTCGCGTGCGACATTTCTGGTTCTGTTGATTAGGCACAATCCATGATCCCGGGGGAACAATGCAGGACGACACTGGCATTTCCTTTTTCGGCGCCCTTGGGGGTGGTCTGCTCTGGCTCGCTCAGAACATCGCCGGCGCCTTCTATAATCTCGGCTATGCACTTTCCAACACCAGCCAGTGGCTGGCCTGGACGGGAGGGCTGGAAACCCTGGAGGACAAACAGTCGCTCATGCGCTTTGTCTACTATGGTGGTTCGGTCGAGTTCTTCTTTGTTGTGTTCACCGCGTTCCTGGTCCTGACCGGGGTTGGCCTTTACCGGCGCCAGGTCATGTGGGGCGTCGTGCGCGGGCTCGAAGGTTTTGCGAACGGAACCGGGCGTTTGTTCGCCTGGGCGGGCCTGATCATGGTGATTCAGCAGATCATCATCGTGTTCATGCAGCGCGTCTTTGCCCGGCCTGACATGAGCTTTGGTCTGGGCATCGACCTGCAGATGGACATTTCCTGGTTTGCTGAAGAGCTGAAGCTTTATAACGCGCTCGTGGTCTGCATGTGCGTGTCCTACACATTTGTGCAGGGCGGACATGTGCGGGTGGACCTGATCTATTCGGGCATCAGCTTCCGCGCCAAGAAGGTTGTGGACATGGTTGGCTCGCTTATCTTCATGATGCCAGCTGCGGTTCTGACCTGGATGTATGGCTGGTTCTTCCTGTGGCGCCACCTGATCGTGCCCAAACCCTCGGCTTCGGATACGCTGGATCGTCTGGTGATGAAGGCGCGCGCCCTGCGCTGGAACGTCGAAACCATCGGCTTCAGCCCGAACGGGTTCAACGGGTATTTCCTGTTCAAGATCTTGCTTGTGGCCTTTGCCGGCATCGTCTTCCTCCACGCCATCGCCTTCTTCTACCGCTCTTTGCTGGAGTTCATCGAAGGCCAGGGAAGTGAAAACAAATACCTCGACAAGGATAGCCTTGGAGAGGGCGAAGAAGCCTATGAAGGCGCGCATTAACCTAAGGGACAGCTGACATGCTATTCGGTCTTGATGGCGTCGAAATCGGCCTGATCATCGTATTCTTCTGCCTTTTCGGAGGCATTCTGTCCGGCTTCCCGGTGGCTTTTGCCATCGGCGGCGCCGGTGTGATCTCCTTCGGGATCATTGCCGCACTGGATAGTGCGGGCCTGTTGATCCACCAGGCGATCGACACCTCTTCGCAGGTCTACCGCGATCTGGTGAACTCCGGGGTGAAACCCGATACAATCTCAATCTTCCGATACCCGGAGTTGCCCCGCATTGGTGAGCCGGTCTTCCCGCAAGGGTGGGAAACCGCACTGGATCGGAACGTGTCATTCATCGTGAACCGCATGAACGAGCGGGTTCTGGCGGGGGCGTCCATCGAGACGTTGCTCGCGGTGCTGATGTTCGTTCTGATGGGCATCACGCTGGAGCGCTCTAAGATCGCCAACGATCTTCTAACCACCATGGCGCGCGTCTTTGGCCCGCTGCCCGGCGGTCTGGCGGTTTCCATCGTGGTTGTGGGCGCTTTCCTGGCGGCCTCCACCGGGATCGTGGGCGCGACCGTGGTGACCATGGGCCTTCTGGCCCTGCCAACCATGTTGCGCAACAACTACAGTCCCGAACTCGCCACAGGCGTGATCGCGGCCTCTGGCACATTGGGGCAGATCATTCCGCCCTCGATCGTGATCGTTCTTCTGGGCACGCTGGCCGGGGATCTCTACTCCACTGCTCAGGAAACCCGTGCGCAGGAGGCAGGCTGCACAGACGCGCTGACCTTCCTCGGAGAGCCTGCAGTCGTCTCGGTCGGTACACTGTTCCAGGCGGCGCTTCTGCCTGGCATCATGCTGGCCCTGCTTTATGCACTTTATGCTTTTGGCTTCGCGCTGTTGAACCCGGAGAAAGCACCGGCGGTTGAACTGGGCACCACAGGCGATGAGCCGATTACTCGCAATGAAGCACTGACCTGGTTCCTGGGTGTGCCTGCTGCGATCATCGGCGGTGCCATGCTGCTTGGCTCGGTAAACGTTATCGGTTCGCAGAATATCAATGTCTCTAGCTTCTCGGACGCGGGTCAAACTGCATCCTTGCGTACATCGGTTGGGCCTGAGTGTAAGGCTTCAATGATCGAGCTGCACGGCCAAGAGGCCTGGGATGCAGCCGTTGAGGAGCAAAAAGCCATTGATGCCGCTGGCGGTGTCGCATCTGCAGAGCGTCTGAACGAAGATCAGATCGCCGAAGCCCGTGCTGCAAAGATCGCCAACGCGGCACCGCTGGGCACCGGGATCACAGTGATCATTGTTCTGCTTGGTCTGGTTCTCGCAGTTGGGCGCGGTGTTGCCCCGTCGCGGGATGGCAAACCGCTGATCGTGGGCGCCATAGGCCTGCTGCTCTTGGCGCTGGTCGATATCCTGATGATTGCGCCGACAACTTCGTCCGGGACGACGGTTCTGCTGATCCTGCTTCCTGTGGCCATCGCTCTTTACGGCTGCAAAGAAGCGGCAATCCGCTGTGCGCGCAACGATCTGATCCGAGTGGTCTTCCCACCGCTGGTTCTGATTGTTGCTGTGCTGGGCTCGATCCTTGGCGGGATCACCAACCCGACGCCTGCTGCGGCGCTTGGGGCGGGTGGTGCCATCATGTTGGCGGCTTATCGTCGCCTGCAGGACGAAGGACGTTCGGGCAAGATCATCATCGGGTCGACCTTCGCGGTGATCATCTGCATCCTGATCGGAATCAACTTCGACCTGCGGATCAATCAGGACAACGTTTCCTTTGAAAGCTGGGTGGCCTTCTTCTTTGCCTATGGCGCTTATCTTTACGCGCTGTTCGGTCTGCTGTTTGGCTGCTTTGTGCTGTTCAAGGGCGGGGTGCTGACACCGATCGTACGGGAAACCGCCAAGGTGACCTCGATGGTCTTCACCATCCTGATCGGCTCGCAGCTCTTGAACCTGGTGGTGATCTCCTTTGGTGGCGAGCACTACATTCAGCAGTTCCTGAAGAGCTTTGACAACGAGATGACGGTCTTCCTGATCGTGATGCTGGTTCTGTTCTTCCTGGGCTTCGTTCTGGACTTCCTCGAGATCATCTACATCGTGATCCCGATTGTCGGGCCGGTTATCTATGGCGGCTCATTCGATCCCAAGTGGGTGACCATCATGGTTGCGGTGAACCTGCAGACGTCGTTCCTGACACCGCCCTTCGGCTTTGCGCTGTTCTACCTGCGCGGTGTGGCGCCGAAAGAGGTGACAACGGGTCACATCTATCGCGGGGTTCTGCCCTTCGTGCTGATCCAGGTTGCGGGTCTGGCGATCCTCTGGCTGTTCCCGTCTATCGTGACCATCGTTCCGTCCCTGATGCCGAACTGATCGGATCTCTAAAGCAAATGAAAAAGGGCCCTTTGCGGGGCCCTTTTTTGTGATCAGCGACTCAAAACCAGGTTAGCCCATGGACAGGGTCCAAGCCTTGTCGGCGGGTATTCGGCCTTCCAGAACCTCTCGGTAGGCAGCGGCCACGCTCTCAGCGCCGACGCTGTGAGATAGCGACAGCCATTTTGAGCTTGTCTTGGCTGCGCGCTCCCAGAAGGCGGCGGACCGGCGGTCGAATTCGCCCGGCCCCCAATCCTTGCCACGCTTGGCGATATGACCGGGGGCAAAGAACATGGCGCTGCGCTCCCGGATGTAATCTTCGCCCATGCCAGCCTCGTCGTAGTGGGTGAGTCCAACGTGGCTGGTATAGCGCATCGCCGATCCAAGGTTGCGATGCAGGCGGCTGATGACAGGACCTGAGCCAGACATGTCGATGATCAGGGTAGGGCAGTACGCTTTGAGCGCAGTTTCGATATCGTCATAGGTCAAAACTTGATCATAGAGGGCGAGCGCTCGAACCTTATGTGCATTCCCGCGGGAGGTCAGCGCCAGAACGGGCGGGGCGCCCCGGTCTTCCTTTATCGCGTAGGCGGTGCCGATCCCGGTCTTGGAGGATGCCGAGACGATCAACACCTGCTCGGCGCCGAACCAGTCGTTGTCCTTGGAAAAGTCATAAAGGCAGTAAGAGGTCGCATATAGCGGCCAGAGCACCATGCGCAGATCATCCATGGTGGCATCATAATCCGGGTCCTTGGACAGGCGCACATAGCGGTTATAGACCGCAGGCAAATCTCGCCGGTGTGCGGCACCGTCAAAAAAGCGTTTTTCCTTCACTTGCTGCGGTTCAAGCGTGACGTGGGAGGCCATGGGCCAATATCCAAAAAGCCGTTCTCCGGCAAAGACGCCCTGTGCGGCGCTCTCTTCGACAATGCCAATCCCCCAGACCGGGAGCACGCCCCAGTCCTGGTCGTGGGGAGGGAAGAACTTCCAGTATCCGATCCGCTCGCCCACCACGCCGTAGGTGATGTTGTTGGCCGTCAGGCCAAAACGCTCGATCCTGACCCTTATCTCACCGGGGGCAGGTGGGCGCTGTACCTCAGAGGTCAGCCGATATCTGGCCAAATCCGTTTTGCAGACCTCAAAGGTCTGCGCCGTGTGCTCTGATGTCATGAATGATGCTCTCCCTTTGGGAAAAGCGTAGTCGGGGCACGGCGGCAAACAAAGTCGCACTATCAGTCCGGGACGTGGCGTCAGGTCTCATCAAGCGAGATAAGTCGACATTCCGGGCGCGGCTCAGCGAGATTTGTGAATCGGCTGCTGGGGAAGCTGGATATTCGCAACCTGCTCGGAGATTGTGGTGCTGGCCGTCTGGGACGGGCTGTCGGCGGTGGCCTGCAGCGCTTCAAAGCGTTTCCATTTGCCCCCATGGTAAAGCTCCAGCCCTGAAAATCGGGTCTTGTAGCCCATTTTGGGGCTGCCTTTGACCCAATAGCCCAAGTAGACATAGGGCAGTCCCGCGTCACGGGCGATCTCGATATGATCGAGGATCATGTAGGTGCCGAGGGAGTTCTGAGGCTGATCGGGCTGGTAGAAGGAGTAAACCATGCTCAGCCCGTCCTCCAGCACATCTGTCAGCGAAACGGCTGTTAGCGTGTTTTCTTCGCGGGTGCTGTATTCCACCACCCGGCTGCGGATCGGTGTTTCTTCAATCATAGCAGCGTATTCGAACACATCCATATCCGCCATGCCGCCATCAGAATGGCGACTATCCAGATAGTGTCGGAACAGCTGGTACTGATCTTCGGTCGCCCAGGGCGATGTTGCGCGCCGGATCAGATGGCTGTTGCGTTTGAGGGTGCGTTTCTGGCTGCGACTGGGGGCGAAACGCGCAACATCGATACGCGCCGACAGACAGGCTGAGCAGTCTGAGCACGATGGACGGTAGAGCACGTTTTGCGAGCGCCGAAACCCTTGCTGCGACAGGCTGTTGTTTAACTGTTCCACGCCGTCCCCTTGCAGGGCGGTGAACAGTTTGCGCTCCATCCGGTCCTCCAGATAGGGACAGGGCTGGGGAGCCGTCACATAAAACTGAGGAGCGATGGGAAGAGTGTGGCGCATAGGGGTGGGCTAAGGTCCAGAACGGATGTCTCAAGAGAAAGTCTTATCCTTAAGGATAGCAACGAGCACCCTTCGCGCCAAGGGTGCTCGGTCAAAATGGTTTCACAGTGGTTTCCCGAGGCGGGTCAAAGGCGTTCAGCGCACCGTGCTCCGCCGATTGAGCATGACCGTGCCCAACAGGGCATCGCCCAAACCCTGTCCTCTGGCAGAGGTCATCATCATGATGATCGACACGATCTGCAAAGGCGGCAGAGCCAGAGCCATCGTATAGGCACCGGTGTGCAGCGCTGCCATCTGTGTGTCGAGGCGCCGACCCGAGAGATCGCGCAATTCGATTCCGGCAAACCGCATGCCCCAGGTGGCAGACCCGTTCGCAATGGTGATGGTGCGATAGGCAAAGCCGATCATCAGGTACAGCAGTGGCCAGAAAAAGAAGCCGATAAAGGCCGTAAGGATCCCGATCGCCACACAAAGAGCTATGATGACCGCGCTGTCTACGATCCAGGCGATCAGGCGCTTGGGCGCTACAGAAGCATAGAACTCTGATTGATAGTCGGGGTCGGGCAGGGCGGTCATCTGTGCATCCTGTGATGTCGATTGAATAGGGGATGTAACGCGAAAATGGAATGCCCCCGCCCCATAGGGGGCGAGGGAGGTGGTGGAAGGATCAGGCCCGCTTGGGCTCTTCTTCCGATTCGTCTGCCTCTTCGGCGGCCGCGGCGGCGCGCTGCTCCATGAATTCATCGAATTCGGCCTTGTCCTTGGCTTCGCGCAGGCGTTGCAGGAAGGCGTTGAAGTCATGCTGCTCCTGTTCGAGGCGGCGCAGGGTGTCAGCCTTGTAGGCGTCAAAAGCGCTGTTTCCGCTGGACCGCATGGCGGACATGCCGTGATGGGCCCAGGGTTTATGACTGCGGCAGGATTTGTTGAACATGCGTTTGCTCCAGATCATGTAGAACAGAAGGGCGAGGCCAATCGGCCAGAAGAAAACAAAGCCAAGCACCATGGCAGCGATCCAGGCGCCTTTGCCTTTGCTGTCGAGCCAGGCTTCGCTGCGTGAGAACCACCCCTGCGGATGGCCCGGGGCATGGGGAACAGTTGCGGTTTGGGTATAACTCGTCATCGGGACCTCCGGTTGCGGGTTGATGTAAATCTCTTTTACATCCTCAATATCGAGAGTGAGACCCCGCCTCGCAAGAGGCCATGTGAATGTTTTTTACATTTTTGTATTATGTGATTGATTTAGTGAGAAATATTTCCCGCTAGAATCCGGAGGCGTGTTTGATGTCGCCGGTTGCCAGCACAGGGGAGGCATCGATCTCGTCCGCATCGAGCATCGCTGCCACACGTTCGAGGCTGGCGACTAGCATGGCCTGTTCCCAGTCCTCCATCGCGTTGAACTTGCGCACGAAGCGCTGCTGTAGCGGGTCTGGAGCTTCCTCAAGGATCTGTCCGCCCTTGTCGGTCAGGGTGATATTGATCTGACGGCGATCCTGGCTGGACTTTTCACGGATCACCAGGCCGTCGCGTACCAGTTTATCGACCAGTGACGTGATCGTCCCCTGTGAAACACGCATGCGCAGAGAGATCGCCTTGGCCGTCGCATAGCCCTGTTCGCTGATGATCTGCAGTACCCGAAACTGAGCTGGCGTTACGCCGGTGGTCTGGCGAATCTCGCGTCCAAACAATTCGGTTGCCCGCACAATACGGCGGAGCGCGATCAGGCTACTGTCGATGCGGTCCATGAGGTCTCCATTACTTTGACGTAGGAAGTATATGGCAGTTTGTCGCATCTATCAAAACAAAACACACTTCGTATATTAAAGCAATAAGGCGTCGGTTTTTGCTCATAATGGCGAAATACGACGCTAAATCCGGCAAAATGCATAAAACTTGCTTTGACTATTGAAATTTATGGTGTGTCATGATACTTCACCCATCGAAGCGAAAGGAGATCAACACGATGCAGAACCCCGCTGACCCGAGGCAGATTGCCCTTCCGGCCCTGCGCACGCCTTCATCCGAAGACGGTGCGCGTATCTGGGAGCTGGTACGCAGCTGCAGACCGTTGGATGAAAACTCCATGTACTGCAATCTGCTGCAATGCGATCACTTCGCGGATACCTGCGTCATTGCCGAGCTGTCTGGCGAAGCTGTCGGGTGGATCTCTGCCTACGTGATGCCTAATGATCCGGAAACTCTGTTCGTCTGGCAGGTGGCCGTGTCTGAAAAAGCGCGCGGGCGCGGCCTGGGTGCGCTGATGTTGCAGTCGATCCTGCGCCGTTCGGCGTGTCGGGGTGTCAAGCGGATCCAGACGACGATCACGGCTGATAACGACGCCTCCTGGGCGCTTTTCGGCAAGTTCGCCAAGCTTCAAGACAGCCAGATGGATATTCAGCCCTACTACACGCAGGCGCTGCACTTCCAGGATCGGCACAAGACCGAAAACCTCGTGACCATCGCTCTGAGAGCGCGCGCACGTTTGGCCGCCTGATCGCGGTCGCCCACGGTTTTCGCCCGTTCATTCCTCCCAAAATCAAACAACACGGAAAAGAGGTCGTATGTCTACGAACACCTCCATCACACCTATTTTCAAACGCCGTGAGTCCGAGGCGCGCAGCTATTGCCGGGGCTTCAACACGGTCTTCACCTCCGCGTCGGGTTCTGAAATGGTGAGCGAAGACGGCCAGCGCTATATTGACTTTCTGGCCGGCTGCTCATCGCTCAACTACGGGCACAATGACCCGGACATGAAAGCGGCGCTGGTCGAGCACATCCAATCTGATGGCGTTGCGCATGGCCTGGATATGCACACTGACACCAAGGCGGCCTTCCTTGAGACCTTTGAGAACGTAATCCTCAAGCCTCGTGGCATGGAACACAAGCTGATGTTCACCGGCCCCACCGGCGCCAACGCTGTTGAAGCGGCGATGAAGATCGCTCGAAAGGCGACGGGTCGCACAAACGTGATCGCCTTCACCAATGGTTTTCATGGCGTGACCCAGGGCGCTCTGGCTGCGACCGGCAATGGCTACCATCGCGGCGGCGCAGGCGTGAGCCTGAACAACGTCACCCGCGTTCCGTTTGATGGCTACATGGGCGGTGACAACGATACGGCTGATTATCTCGAGGCGATGCTGAACGACCCCTCGTCGGGAGTCGACGCGCCTGCTGCGATCCTTCTGGAAATCGTTCAGGGCGAGGGCGGTCTCAATGCGGCCAGCGCTGCATGGGTGCGCCGCGTTGCCAAGCTTGCAAAAGAAGCCGGGGCGCTGCTGATCATCGATGACATTCAGGCCGGCTGCGGCCGGACGGGCACATTCTTCTCGTTCGAGGACATGGGCGTGACCCCTGACATCGTCACGCTTGCGAAATCGGTGTCCGGCTTTGGCCTGCCAATGGCGCTGGTTCTGGTGAAGCCGGAATATGACGTGATGGGCCCGGCCGAGCATAACGGCACCTTCCGCGGCAACACACATGCCTTTGTGACGGCACGTGTGGCGCTGGAAAAATTCTGGTCTGACAAATCCTTTGAACAGGACATCGCGCGTCGGGCGCTGATGGTGGAAGAGGCCCTAAACGAAATTGCCGATATGGTGCCGGGCGCCCGCCTCAAGGGGCGCGGCATGATGCGCGGCGTTGATGTGGGGTCCGGCGATCTGGCTGGAGACATCTGCGCGCGGGCCTTTCAGAACGGCCTCATAGTCGAAACCTCCGGCCCCGAAGACGAGGTGGTCAAGATCTTGGCTCCGCTTACCACACCGGATGAAGAACTGGCGGCTGGCCTCAAGATCCTGACGGATGCGGCACGCGGCGTTTTCGAAACAACCAAAGTGGCAGCGGAGTAAAACCATGATTGTCCGTGATTTCAACGATATTCTGAAAAACCAGCGCGACCGCGTGGTCAGCGATGCCAAGTGGACCAGCGTGCGGATGCTGTTGGCCGACGACAAGATGGGCTTCTCCTTCCACATTACCTTCCTGGAAGCGGGCTCGGAGCACACTTTCGAGTACAAGAACCATTTCGAAAGCGTCTACTGCATGCAAGGTACCGGCTCGATCACCGATCTGGCCACGGGTGAGACGCATCTGATCCGCCCCGGTGTGATGTACGCGCTGGACAAGCACGACCGTCACGTGCTGCGCGCCGAGGAAGAGCTGGTCATGGCCTGTTGCTTTAATCCGCCGGTGACCGGTACCGAGGTGCACCGTGAAGATGGCTCTTACGCGGCGCCTGAGACTGTCGAGGCATAAGCCATGGCACATACAGTGGAAAAGATCGGCGGGACGTCAATGTCCCGCCTGAATGAACTGCGCGATACGCTGTTCATCCAAAACGGGAAGGCCGAATATGGCCGGATTTTTGTCGTCTCTGCCTTTGGGGGGATCACCAACCTGCTCTTGGAGCATAAGAAAACCGGCACGCCGGGTGTTTATGCTCGCTTTGCCAATGCCGAGGATGACCATGGCTGGCTCGATGCGCTCAACGAGGTTTCTTCGGCGATGATAGCGGCCCATGAGGTCGTGTTGGAGCACCAGGGTGACATAGATCAGGCCACTGCATTCGTGCAGGAACGCATCGAGGGCGCTCGCAACTGTCTCATCGACCTGCAGCGCCTGTGCTCTTACGGACATTTCCGGCTCAACACGCATCTCTTGCAGATCCGCGAGTTGCTGTCGGGCCTCGGCGAGGCGCACTCGGCACTGGTTGCGGTGCTGATGCTTCAGCGTGCAGGCGTGAACGCGCGGCTGGTGGACCTTTCCGGCTGGCGCGGTGACGCGGACTTGTCGCTTGAGGCACGGATTTCTTCCGGGATGGACGGTATTGATCCCGCCACGGAAATGCCGATCGTTACCGGTTATGCGCAATGCGCCGAAGGGTTGATGCGCGAATTCGACCGTGGCTATTCGGAGGTGACCTTTTCGCAACTGGCGGCCCAGACCGGCGCGCGGGAGGCGATCATTCACAAGGAGTTCCACCTGTCTTCCGCCGATCCCAAACTTGTGGGCGAAGGCAATGCCCGCAAATTGGGTCATACCAACTATGACGTTGCGGACCAGATGGCCAACCTTGGCATGGAGGCGATCCACCCCTCGGCGGCAAAGACTCTGCGCCAGTCGGGTGTACCTCTGCGCGTTACCAATTGCTTTGAGCCCGAGGATCCTGGCACCATCATCGACGACCAGCCTGCACCGAAACCGGCGGCAGAGATCGTCACCGGCCTCGATATCATAGCGCTGGAGCTGTTCGAGCAGGACATGGTCGGCGTCAAAGGCTATGATGCTGCGGTTTTGGAAATCCTGACCCGTCACGATGTGCGGATTGTCTCGAAAGTGACCAACGCCAATACGGTGACGCACTATCTGGACGCCTCGCTCAAATCGATGCGCCGGGTCGAGGCGGATCTGTCCAAGCGCTACCCGCAGGCCGAAATCAACAGCGAGAAACTGTCGCTCATCTCGGTCGTGGGGCGTGACCTTAGTGGCCTGCACGTCCTGGCTCGAGGTATGAATGCTTTTGCCAAGGACGATATCCTGCCACGCGGTGCAACGCAGGGTCCGCGCAACGTTGACACGCAGTTCATCCTGCAGCGCGAGGACAAGGACAAGGCGATTGCCTTGTTGCACGAAGAGTTCTTCGGCAGTTCGGAGGCCGAGACCCGCATGGCTGCGTGAGCGGTCAGTTTCTATCCGGGCGCTGCGCGTTCAGCTTTTGCGGGACGGGCGGCGCATCGGAGCGCGGCTGCGCTCATTTCCGGCCGAGGTAGCCTTTTGCAGCAGCACCAGGAACTGGTGCTGCTCTTCCTTTGTGAGACCGGTGAGAATCTCGCCTTGGACTGCATCCACCAACGGTTGGACCCTGTCGAGGATCTGCTGACCGGCCGCAGTGAGATCTAGTTGCTTCGCGCGGCGGTCTTTTGGGCTGACGCTGCGATCGATCAGCGCTTTTGCCTCGAGCCGGTCGATGACCTTGCCAAGTGTCGCCTTGTCATAGGCAATCAGCCCCGCCACGGAGGCCTGATCGACACCCGGATTGGCCTTGATCGCCTTGAGCGCAGCATATTGAACCGGCGTCAGGTCGATATCATGGGATGAAAGCATTTCGGCAAATTGTGCCACAGAGATCTGGTGCAGGCGCCGGATCAGATGACCAGGAAACCTGTGGAGATCCAGATCGTAACTATCGGCGTTCCGGGCTGTCATTTTGTTGTGTCCAGGATCGAGGTATCTTGTTTGATCTTGGGCTCATCTTAATCAGAATACTGGGCAAATGACCATATCGCGCTGGTGTGAGTTCGTGCAGAGATCCGCGCATTTCCGGCTTTTCCTGTCTTCGGTCCCAAGCTAGATCACTACCATGTCACTTACGTTCTCCTCCCTTCAGGACATGTACGATCATGGTCACGATACGGTGATCGATGTGCGCAGCCCTGCCGAGTTTGCCGAAGATCACGTGCCCGGTGCCATCAACCTGCCGGTTCTCAGCAACGAGGAGCGCGCCAGGGTGGGCACCATCTATGTGCAGCAAAGCCCGTTTCTGGCGCGCAAGATTGGCGCTTCCATGGTTTTTCGAAATGCCGCTGAACATATCGAGAATTCTCTCAGACAGTATGAGGGAGGCTGGCGTCCTTTGGTCTATTGCTGGCGGGGGGGACAGAGATCCGGCAGTTTTACCTACCTGCTGCAGCAAATTGGCTGGCGGGCCGAAGTCATAAAGGGCGGCTATCAGTCCTACCGTCGTCTTGTGCATGCGATGCTGTATGAGTCCGAGCTGCCTTATCGGTTGGTCCTTCTGGATGGCTACACTGGCACGGCAAAGACCGATTTGTTGCAGTATGTAGAAGATGCGGGTGGTCAAGTGCTTGATCTTGAAGGACTAGCCAACCATCGCGGATCTCTGTTGGGGGATTTGCCCGGGGATCAGCCCAGTCAGAAGGGGTTTGAATCGGCCTTGGCTGGTGCCTTGGTGCGATTGGACCCGTCGCGCCCGGTTCTGGTCGAGGCAGAATCGAGCAAGATCGGCGCGCGTATCATCCCACCCAGCCTGTGGAGCCTGATGAAAGAGGCACCTCGGATCGAGGTCAGCGCCCCGCTCAATGCCCGCTGCACCTATCTGCTCGACAGCTATGGAGACAACCTGCCACCGCCCGATGCCCTGGCCGAGACATTGGACCGCCTGCGTGTCCACCGCTCGAACGCTGTGGTGGATGGTTGGCTCGGAATGATCAAGGCGGGCGACATGGCGGGGTTGGCCGAGGCTCTCATGGTTGAACACTATGATCCAGCTTATCAAACTTCGCGGCGCCACATTGGGGCTCAGGTGATGGCGTCCTTCACGCTCGATCGGCTGGAGCCTCATGCGTTGCGGGCTGCCGCATCCCAGATATGCGATCGGCTTGAATAGATCGCTCAAGGTGGGGCCACCCGTTAACGTAGCACGATCTGTCCTGCGCCGTGGGTGATTTGACCGATCACTGCAGCCCTATGGCCTGCGTCCTGCAGGGTTCTTACTGCCGTGTCCGCCTTTGTGCAGGGCAGGGCGGCCAGCAGGCCGCCAGCGGTTTGCGGATCAAATAGAAGATCCTGCGCGCCCGCCGTTCTCCACTCGGGCAAGAGAGCCGCGTTTTCCGGGAATAGCGACGAGCGCACGCCGCTTTCGGCCAGCACTGCCGCGCCCTCCATGAGGGGAACGGCTGCGAAATCCAGCTCGGCACTGACACGTGAGGCCTCGCAGATGCCCAACAGGTGTCCGGCCAGACCAAAGCCCGTGACATCGGTCATCGCATGCGCATCGGGAGCCAGCACTTCTGATGGAAGCACCTGAGAGCGCTGCATCTGCTCCAGGGCGGCAGCGACCCAGGTGCCCTCGGACTTTGCAGCCATCTCGGCGGCCATGATCACGCCAGATCCAATGGGTTTTGTCAGCACCAGCGCATCGCCTGGACGCGCTCCCGCCAGTGTGATCGGATCGCGTGCGCAGAGGCCCGTAACAGTAAAGCCTATGGTCAATTCATCCCCAAGCGAGGTATGCCCGCCGACGATATCGGCGCCAGCCTCCGACATTATGCTGCGCGCGGCGCTCATGATTTCTACCAGAGTGCGCTGTTGCAGGGCAGGCGCCAGGCGCGGCAGGATCAGGTTCGCAGTGGCGGCCTGCGGGGCGGCGCCCATGGCCCAGACATCTCCCAGTGCGTGGACCGCGGCAATACGTGCCATCACATATGGATCGAGCGTAAAGGCACGCAGGTGATCTGTAGTGATCACCTGCCGCGTTGATCCAATGGTCAACAGCGCCGCATCATCGCCTGGCAGTGGAGTGACATCATCCCGTGTGCTGGCGGCGGCATGCCCCAAAGCGGCACGCAGCGCGCTGCGTCCGGCCTTGGCACCGCAACCGCCACACATGGGTTTGTCACCGAGGATCTCGGGTAGATCCTTGGTATGTTCTGCAGGCAGGTCTGGGGCGTCCATCTCGGGCAGGGCCCGAAACTGCTCCATGAAACTCTGGTCAATCCGGTCCTTCCAGCGCCAGACCATCTTCCCGGTAAAGAGCATTCCGAACCGTTCGCCAAGCGCTTCTTTGTCGCCCATTGAGATGAGTTTGAGGTAGTCTTTCTGCGGCTTATAGCGACGCATGGGATCGCCAGTTATGGCCGCGCGCAGGTTGTGCAGCAGGATCGGCGCCTGACGGACCGCGTAGACACCGGCCTTGGGGCGCGGCTCATAGCCGAGGTGCGCACAGTCTCCTGTTGCAAAGACTGCGGGATCCGAGGTTTGCAGCGTATCGGAGACGGTCAGAAACCCCTCGTGCAAGTCCAGACCGCTGCCTGCCAGCCAGTCATGCGGACGTGCGCCCGCAGCTCCGGTGGTGAAATCTGAGAGTACCTCGCGCCCATTTTCCAGTTTCACGTGATCCGCGTGAAGGCTGTCAACCGATGCATTTTCGATCAGGGTGACGCCATGCTCGGCAAAGGCACGTCGCATGCGGTCTCTCACACCGGCGCTGGCCGTTCCAAGCACCGAGCCGCTGTCGATCAGGGTTGCCTGTTGTAGACGCCCCCGCTTGCGCAAGGCGTGAGCCATGGCCAAGACCAACTCGGCACCCGCAACACCGCCGCCGATCACCGAGATACGCGCCGGGCCGTCGCCTTCGCGGAAGGCATCCCATTTCTGCGCGAAGGTCCCAAGCGGTTTGGCAGGTACGCCGTGTTCTGAGAAGCCGGACAGATCTGGCATGTTGGAGGTGATGCCCACATCTACAGAGGCCACATCAAATGCCACATCCGGCCGCCCCGCCACTTGAACCGTTCGCGCATCGGGATCCAGCCCCTCAGCGGCACCCAGGATCAGCCGCGCACCTGCGTGCCGCGCGAGCCGCACCAGATCAATATCAAGGTCTTGGCGGCTGTAGTGGCCTGCGACAAACCCGGGCAGCATCCCGGAATAGGGAGCGGTAGGGCCCGGGTTAATAAGGGTCAGGCGCGCGCCGGATAGGGGGCGCATCGCCCATTTTAGGAGCACCAATGCATGGGCGTGTCCGCCCCCGATCAGAACCACATCCTTGGTCTGAGGCAGGCGGGGCGTGTCCATGGGTTTGCTCTTTCTATGTTAGGCAGTCGGCGCGAATACTGATTTTCAATTCGGCGTCTCGGCCTGTTCGTCGCTTGCAGGAGTGTTGTGCGTTGCCCAGATCCCATCCTGTCCGGCTTCTGGCAATGTACCGGTTTCCTCGCGACGGTGAATGTGGACCTTGGCGATGAAGTGGGCTGTCACCGGAGCGGTAAGGAACAGGAACAGCGTAATCATCAGCTCATGAAGGGACAGGTGCCCCTCAACCGCGATGGCATGCGCCATCGACGCCAGTAGTACCCCGCCAACACCAAGGGTTGTCGCCTTGGTCGGAGCATGAAGACGCGACATCGGGTCGTTCAGCTTCAACAGGCCGAAGGATCCGACAATGCCAAAGATGCCGGCCATCACCAGAAAGACTGTTATCAGGAGGTCGATAAAAAGTTCCATGGGTTCCTCACTCGATGATGTTGCCGCGCAGGATGAAGCGCGCATAGGCCACAGTGGAAATGAACCCGAGCATTGCAATCAGCATGGCTGCCTCAAAGAAAATCTCGGTCCCGAGCGCCATACCATAAAGCACCATCAGGGCGATCGCGTTGATGAACATGGTATCAAGCGCCAGGATACGGTCAGCCATGGTGGTACCGAACATCACCTTCCAGAGGTTCATCAAGAGCGCCAGACCAAAGCAGATGAAGGCAAAAAGAGCCGCAGTCTCAATCATTCGAAAATCTCCATCAGGCGGCGCTCGTAGCGCTGTTTGATCTCGTCACGCACCGCATCAGTGTCCTCACAGTCGAGGCAATGCACCAACAAAGCGTGCCCCTCAGCCGACAGGTCAGCCGAAACTGTGCCTGGGGTCATGGTGATTGTTCCTGCCAGCACGGTGATGGCCTCGGGTGTGCGCAGATCGAGCGGGATTGTCACCCAGGCGGGCTGGCGTTTGGCGTTCGGTTTGAACAGAACGATACGCGCAACCGTAATGTTCGCCACGACGATGTCCCAGATAACCAGCAGAATGTAGGCAACGATCTTGACTGGGTGCTTCATGCGCAGTTGCTGCGGCCAGAAGGGCTGTGTGACGAAGGGGATCAGCAGGCCCAGCAGGAAACCAAAGACCAGCGAGTTCAGCGTGAAGCTGTTGACGGTCAGAACCCAGGTCAGCGTCAGCAGAAGGGTCAGAACGGGATGAGGAAGAAGTCGGCGCATCAGTTTCATTTATCCGCCCTTTCCAACACGGTTTCGATATAATCCTGTGGCGCAAAGAGTTGCGCGGCCGTGGCTTCGGCGTAGCCCATCATTGGCCCGGCAAAGGCGGTCATAACGACCAGCCCGCCCAGAAGACCGAAACTGGCCACAAAGGGGAGTGCAGAGCTTTTGCCTGCTTGGTCATGCTCAGGAGAGACGTCGGTTCCGGCCTCTTCGGTCTCGGTGACTGTTCCCAGCCCATGGCTCTTCCAGAAGATCAGGCTGCCGGCCCGCGCAAGACCGATGATCGTGATCAGCGAGGAAACCAGAATAACGCCCCAGATCCACCATACAAGCTCATGACCGCGCGCCGCATCCATGACCAACAGCTTGCCCAGGAACCCAGACAGCGGAGGCATCCCGGCAAGGGCGATGGCGCCTGCAAAGAACAGTGCAGCAATCAGCCCGCTTTGCGCCATGACGGGTTTGGGGGTAATGTCGCCTCCCTGGCGCTCCATCACCATATCGGCGATCAGGAACAGCAGTGCAGCGGCCAGCGTGGAGTGCACGGTGTAGTAAAGCGCTGCTGCCACGGCCTCTGGTGTGAAGAGTGCGACCGCGGTCAGGAGTGTGCCCATGGAGGTGATTGCACCGAATGCGATCAGGCGACCGATCTCACGCGCGCCCAAGACCCCGATGGCCCCCACGGCGAGTGTGATCAAGGCTGCGGGCAAGAGCCACTCTCCGGCTAGGCCTGCGGTGATCTCGACATCAGGGCCAAAGACCAGAGTGTACATGCGCAGGATCGCGTAGGCCCCCACTTTGGTCATGATGGCGAAGAGGGCGGCGACCGGCAGCGGCGCATTGGCATAAGAGGCCGGAAGCCAGAAATGCAGCGGCAGGACAGCGGCCTTAATCGCAAAGACCAACAGCAGCAGAACAGCGCCAACGCGGATCAGGGCCGTCTCCTCGGCTGGAAGCTCAGCGACGCGCACCGCAAGATCGGCCATGTTGAGCGTGCCGGTCACTGCATAAAGCGTACCCAGTGCAAACAGGAACAGGGTCGAGCCCAAGAGGTTATAGACCACATATTGCACGCCCGCCCGGAACCGGGTTGCGCCGCCTGCGTGGATCATCAACCCGTAAGAGGCGATCAGCAGTACTTCGAAGAAGACGAAGAGGTTGAAGGCATCTCCGGTCATGAAGGCGCCGATAATGCCCATCAACTGGAACTGGAACAGCGCATGGAAGTTCGCGCCGCGCGCATCCCAGCCGGTGCCGATGGCATAGAGCAGCACGGCAAGAGCCAATGCTGCCGTTAGCACGATCATCATTGCTGACAGACGGTCCAGCACCAGAACAATACCAAAGGGCGCGGGCCAGTCGCCCAGCTCGTAGCCCTGAACCGTACCGTCAGCGGCCTGCGACGCCAGGACCAGCGTGATCACGGCAATGGCCACCGTGCTCGCGATGGAAAAGATGCGCTGCAGGTCCAGATGATAGCGCACCACCATGATGATGAAGGGGGCAACGAGCGCCGGCAGCAGGATCGGCGCAATCAGAAGGTGGTTCATGCGTCTTCTCCGGTTTTGGCGGCATTGCCGTCTTCCAGCATGTCGATGCGGTCATCTCGCGCCGACAGAAATGCGCCTAGGGCGATCATCACAACCACGGCCGTCATACCAAAAGAAATCACGATCGCGGTCAGAACCAGCGCCTGGGGCAGCGGGTCCGTGTAAGCGATCTCCTCGTATTTGTTGAGGATGGGCGGGGCGTTGACCATCAAACGACCGCTTGCGAACAGAAAGACGTTCACCGCGTAAGTGACCAGAGACAGGCCCAGAATAACCGGGAAAGTGCGTTTGCGCAGGATCAGATAGACCCCGGCAGCCGTCATCAGGCCAACAGCCGAAGCAACCAGAATTTCCATGCTCAGACCTCGTTTTCTTTTTTGGGCTCGTCATCGCGGGCCGGGTTGATGTCCATGGCGTATTCCGAAGAAATCCCTGGCTGCCAGGCAAAGCGCGACAAGCTTTCTAGCGCCAGCAGCACCGCTCCGACGACGGCGAGGAAGACGCCCAGATCGAACAGGGCTGCGGTGGCCCATTCAAACTCGTTCAAAGGGGGCCAGTGGATGTAGCCAAAGGCGGAGGTCAGGAACGGCATGTCATTGAACCAGGCTCCGATCCCGGTGGCTGCGGCGATCAATACGCCAGAGCCAATGATGCCATGGTAGTAGAAGCGCTGCCGCTCTGACGTCCAGGAAAAGCCCGACGCCATGTACTGCATAATCACCGCAATTGCCGCCACGAGGCCGGCGATGAAACCGCCGCCTGGCAGGTTGTGACCGCGGAAGAAGATATAGGCAGCCACCATCAGCGCCAGCGGCATCATCACGCGGGTGGCGACCACCATCATCATCGGATGCGCATCGCCCGCCTGCGGCAGATCCGGCTTTCGGTTCAGCAAGTAGGCGCGCACGCGCGTTCCCAGGACGGCTTCGGTCAGGGCATAGATGACCAGCGCCGCAATCCCCAGTACGATGATCTCGGCAAAGGTGTCAAAGCCGCGGAAATCCACAAGGATAACGTTCACCACATTGGTGCCGCCCCCGCCCTTGTAGGAGTTGGCGAGGTGGAACTCGGAAATCGTTGGGGCTGCGAAATCGCGGGTCATCAGCGCATAGATAAGTCCGCCAGAGCCGAGCCCCGCAACGACCGCAATTGCGCCATCGCGCAGTCGGGTCAGGGCCGGGGTCTCGACCGGAGTCTCCTTGGGCATGAAGTTAAGCGCCAGCAGCATCAGGATGATGGTGACAACCTCAACCGATAACTGCGTCAGGGCAAGGTCCGGCGCCGAAAGATAGTTGAACGACATGGACACCACGAGACCCACAACACCGATCAGGATCAGCGACAAAAGGCGATTGTGATGGCGCAGCACGATCAGCACGGTTGCCAGCACCAGGCTCAGCCAGCCAAGGGCCGGGATGGGCTGGATGGCTTGCACGGACCGGGTTGCGGGGCCGATGTCGCCGCTGCTGTAAGCATACCAACCCAGAGCCACGGTGAAGGCGACCATGATTGCGCCATAACGGGTGATGGCACCATTGTGCAGCCCGTCGGTGATCCCCTTGGCAAGACGCGCCAGAGCCTCCATCAGGGCATCGAAGATCTCCTTGGCCTCGGGGCGTGGCGCGGCATTCCAGGCACGCATCACCGGGCCATGGGCGGCCAGCAAAAGCGCGCCGCCGACAACCGCAATGATCGACATGTAGAGCGCAGGGGTAAAGCCATGCCAGAGTTTCAGGGAATAGTACGGAAGCTCACCGCCGCCGATCACTGCACTCGCCGCCACGGCAACCAGCGGTCCCACCATCTTGGCCGAGAACAGGCCGATCATGATCACCAGTGTGATCAGGAACGCAGGCGCCAACCACATACCCGCACCCGGATCATGTGGTTGGGAGGGATAGTCATCGCGTTTGGGGCCAAAGAAGACATGCACGATGAAGCGGAAGGAATAGGCGGCGGAAAACAGCGCCGCGACCAGAGCCAGACCGGGGACAAGGTAGGGCGAGCCAGCCCAAACCGTTACCGCTGTTGCGTCTAGCATCATTTCTTTGGACAGGAAGCCGTTGAAGGGCGGAATGCCGGCCATCGACAGGGCCGCAACCAGTGCGATGGTAAAGGTCACGGGCATCAGATGGCGCAGCCCGCCCAGGCGCTTGATGTCGCGCGTGTGCGCTTCGTGATCGACGATACCGGCCGACATGAAGAGCGCGGCTTTGAACGTCGCATGGTTGATAATGTGGAAGACTGCGATCACCGCTGCGAGCTTGGTGCCAAAGCCCAAAAGCATGGTGATCAGGCCCAGGTGGCTGACGGTGGAAAACGCCAGCAGCCCCTTTAGATCGTCCTTGAACAGGGCAATCACCGCGCCGATGACCATTGTCACAAGACCGGTGGTGGCAACGATATAGAACCACTCGGGCGTGCCTGCCAGAACCGGCCACATGCGCGCCATCAGGAACAGGCCCGCCTTTACCATCGTGGCCGAGTGCAGATAGGCCGACACGGGCGTCGGCGCAGCCATGGCATGGGGCAGCCAGAAGTGGAAGGGGAACTGCGCCGATTTGGTGAAACAGCCCAGAAGGATCAGGATCAGTGCGGGCAGGTAAAGCGGCGAGGCCTGGATCAGCTCCTTGTTCTGCAAGATCACGCTCAGATCGTAGGACCCGGCGATGTTGCCGAGGATCAGCATGCCCCCGATCATCGCAAGCCCGCCCGATCCGGTGACGGTCAGTGCCATGCGCGCGCCCTGACGTCCTTCGGGCAGATGCTTCCAATAGCCGATGAGCAGGAAGGACGACAGGGAGGTCAACTCCCAGAAAATCAGCAGTAGCAGAATGTTGTCCGAAAGAACGATACCCACCATCGCGCCCTGAAAAAGCAGCAAATAGGTGTAGAACTGCCCCATCGGATCCTCGCGCGAGAGGTAGAACCGGGCATAAAGAATGATCAACAGACCAATGCCCAGGATCAGTGTCGCAAAAAGAAAACCCAGACCGTCAAGGAAGAAGTTGGCATTGAGCCCCAGTCCCGGCAGCCAGTCGAAGCGCGCCGTGATGACCTCTCCGGAAAAGACAGCTGGTGCGTGCAGCAGCAGGCCAACGAACGCAAGAAAGGTGGTAAGCCCTGCGGCCGATGCCGAGGCATTGCGCCCGGCGCGGATCAATAGAGCTGGAAAAACGGCGCCGAGGAAGGGAAGGGCCGCAATCAAAAACAGGGACACGTGTCGTTCTCCCGGGTTGGGCTAGGCGAATTTTGATGTTGCCTAAGCAATTTTTCGCTTCTGTGCCAGCCCCGCAGGCCCATTCTGGAGGTGTTTGGGCCATTGAAACTGGAATTTTTGGATATCGCGGCTCTAAGTGGGGCTGCGGTGCGGCGTTGACAAGATTTTGAATGGTCAAAATTTTTGTCCTGTGCAGAACTGTCACGCACTCGCTGGTGCGGAGCGTTCAATAGCCAAGGCGGGAACAGCGCTGCCGTATGCTAAAAAAAGGCCAAAACAGAGGGCGGAAAAAGAAATGCAGGGAGAGCAAGACCCAAAGGCGCAAAGTTCCCGGCAGGAGGCTGATCAGCCGTTGCGCCGCAGGCTTCTACTGTTTGCAGCTATGGGAGGCGCTGGTGTCGCCATTGGAGCGACCGCCTGGTTGCTGCGACCTGCAACGGACCATGATCAACCGCGCCTGACCGTATTTGAAGCGTTCTCAAGGGCTGCTGCGGGGGAGATAACCCTCGTTGATATTCGCACCCCTCGAGAGTGGCGCAGTACGGGGGTGCCGGTTGGAAGCGTACAGATTGACATGCGCCGCGAAGATTTTGGTGACGCGCTTGCCGAGGCACTCAACGGAGATCGCTCGGCTCCTGTGGCCCTTATCTGTGCGCGTGGCGTGCGGTCGGCGCGCATGGTGCGGGCGCTCTCCGAGGCCGGTTTTTCGGGTGTTTCGGATGTGCCAGAGGGCATGATGGGTTCGCGTGCAGGGCCGGGTTGGATCGCAGGCAATCTGCCGGTTGCCCGGTGGCAGGGGTAGTCGACTTCGCTGCGCCTTGGGCGCGGCGAGGCACCATTCTGTGCCCCGCTGCCAGGAATGCGACGCGGACCACCAGTCACTCGGCGGCAGAGCGATCCGCGCCATGTCCGGACCAAATCTTGACCAAATCCTGTCGATAAGAGAGCGCAGCCAGCAAGACACGCGGCTGGGCGAAAGTCTCTTTCGAGCCCATCCAATCGCGGATCAAGCCAGGCAGAGGCATTCCCGACAGTGCTGACAGAGGAATGGCAAGGCACAGTGATAGCGCGATCGGTAGGAGCCAGAGCGAGACGATACCTGCAAGCATTCCAGCGCCTAGCATCAGACCACAAACACTCTCCAGGGCATGGCATCGCGCAATCTGACGGAACCGGTAGCGTCCTGCGCTGCGCACCTGCGGTGCCCAGCCCTTTTGCAGGCCGATGAGGCAGCGCAAGACCGCTATGACCTGCTGAACCATCAAGATCGGCGCATAGAGTATAGCGAGGAGAATTTCCGACAGCAGGGACAGGAAAAACTGTACTGGACCTCCATAGTCGGCAAGTCGTCTGCTGCTGAGTGGCAAGGCCAAAAGCGCAAGCAGTTTCGGCGCCAACAGCATCCCGTAGATGACGACAATGACGGCAACGTGACTTGGCTCGGTCATATCGGGCCAGGACGGGTAGAGCGGATTGGTCGGATTGAAGTAGGCAAGGGCTGAGGTTTCGTTTCCTTTTCCAATCAATGCCCAGATCACCAGCAGCGCAAACCAGATCGGGGCCATCAGATACCCGACGGCACCATGCAAAAGGTGAAAACGTGAAAGATGAGAGAAGCCGCGTGCGCCAAGCAGCCTCAAATGCTGGAGGTTCCCCTGGCACCAGCGTCTGTCCCTCAGGATATGATCGATCAGCGTCGGCGGGGTTTCTTCATAGGAGCCTTCGATCCGGGGCAGAAAGCGCACCCCCCACCCGGCGCGGCGCAGCAAACCAGCTTCGACGAAATCGTGACTCATGATCAGCGTCTCTGAACCAAACCGACTCCGAAGGGGCGGAAGGCCCGCGCTTGCGGCGAAGGCCTGCGTGCGAATGATCGCGTTATGGCCCCAGTAATTTCCCTCGGTGCCGACCCAGGCCGCCAGCCCCTCTGCCATCGCAAGGCCATAGACGCCGTTGGCAAACTGCTGCATGCGACCAAAGACCGATCCTGCCCCGATCAGTTTCGGGAAGCTCTGGATCAGCCCGACACCGGGATCTTTTGCAAGCGCATCCGCCATTTCGGCGATGGCCTGCCCGGTCATCAGGCTGTCCGCGTCCAGAACCAGCATCGCCTCATAGCCGCCGCCCCAGCGACGCACCCATTCGGCCACATTGCCAGCCTTGCGACCTGTGTTCTTGAGGCGGCGCCTGTAGTGCAATGCAATATCCGGGGGGAAAGAGCTGCGCAGAGCCTCGACGCACATGCGTTCATGCCGGGCAATCTTATCATCGGCGGTGTCGGAAAGGATGAACATGGCATAGGCGTGCTGACCGCCCCGCGCGTAGAGTTCCTCCAGCATCGTGCGCGCATTGGCGCAGACGGCTGCGGGATCCTCATTATGGACCGGAACCAGAAGTGCCACTGTCAGGAGAGGAGCGGTTGGTTGTGAGGCTACGGTGCTGTTTCGCTGGCGGCGCCACAAACACCATAGGCCCAACAGTACAGTGGAGACGGAAAAGGTGATCCAGAAGAAATTGAACGCAATGAGAACCAGCAGTAGGATTTCAAGTCCCATGAAGCCATCCTGCGCGAACCATCCTGCCATCACATAGGCGAGCGCAGAGGTTGCGCCACAGGCGGGCGAAAATGCCGCAAGCCGCCAAAGTGAAACTTTGTCCTCCTGGGTGGGGCCAGGGGCGCGATGGTCGTTGAAGTCGCGCCCGAAGCACTGGATAGGCATGTCGAGGGGGCATTCTGCAGGCATCAGGCCGTGTCCAGACCCAACAGGGCTTGGACTGGTTGAGTCAAGGTCACGGCTCGGCAATTCGCTCCTATCCTTCATGCGGTCCACCTGTAGAGCCAGACTTCAGAGACGGCCTGGCCGCTGCGTCGCAGCTCGGCCCGCAGTTCCACGTGATCGCGGGTGCCAGGATCAAAGCTGAAGGCGAGGCGTAGGCCGCCCGTTGCGGGATTGCGCTGCAGCACCCCCTGGCTCAGCAGCACATGCGGTGAGGCCAGAACGACATCGAGATCCTCTGGTTCTCCCTCCAACAGCGGGTGAGACGCAAAATCCACGACCATGATCCGTCCCGGCGGCCCAAAGACGCGGGCGCCAACGGCTGTGTCGATCACCTGCGCCAAAGGAAGGTCCGGGCCGTCGCCCCAGTTCATTCGATATTCAAGCCGCACCTCTGATCCGGCAGCGAAAGGCACCCTCGGGCGCCAATAGGCCACGATATTGTCGTAGATTTCCTTGTCGGCGGGGATTTCAACCAGGGTTACCGCCCCTGGGCCCCAATCGCCCTTCGGCTCAATCCAAAGGCTGGGGCGGTTTTCATAGCGGGCTTCAAGATCGGCAAAGTCGGACAGGCTGCGACTGCGTTGCATCAGGCCAAAGCCGCGCGGGTTTTCATCTACAAAGGACGACACCTGCAGTCGGGTTGGGTTGGCAAGCGGGCGCCACAGGGTTTCGCCGTTGCCGTTGGCAATCAGCAGCCCGTCGCTGTCGTGCACGGAGGGACGGAAATCGTCGAACCGGTTGCGGTTGGTGCGATCAAACAGGAACATCGAAGTGAGCGGGGCAAGCCCGGCATGCGGCAGATCCACGCGCGGGAACAGCGTTGCCTCCACATCCATGACACATGCTCGGCCGGGCCTGATTGTGAATCGGTAGGCGCCGGTGACGGAAGGTGAGTCCATCAGTGCGTGTACCACCATCTCGCGCTGATCTGGCGCCGGAGCCTCAAGCCAGAATTCTGTAAACTCGGGAAACTCTTCACCATCCGCATCTGCGGTTTTCAGGGCCAGGCCACGGGCCGACAGCCCATATGTCTGCCCCATGCCAATGGCGCGGAAGTAACTCGCGCCCTGAAAGACGCAGAATTCGGTTCTTTTTCCGGGTTCGCTTAGCTCGGTGCGCAGGCGAAACCCTGAATATCCCAGCGCGCCATCCGTGCCGAGATCCGGCGCCTTGTCTGTCTTGTCAAAGAGCGACAAATCAAAGGGGATCGGATGTGCCTTACCATCTGCGACCTGATGTATCTGCACCGCGCGCGGGAAGTAGAGTCCGGGCAGGAAGAAATCTACGTTGTAGCTGCGGTTCGTCTTGCTCCAGAGCGCATCACGGCTGCGAAACCAGCGTGTCTGATACTCCTCATAGGTGAGGCTCAACCAGTCTTTCGGCACCTTTGCGCGGGGTTCAAACGGCGCCTCAGACAGCCTGCGCGCCGTTGCGATCACGTCCTGCGGGTTGAACGAATGCGATCTGTCTGTTGCACGCAGCGGGTTGGCAAGGCTGACCAGCGCCAGCGAGGAGACACCGCCAAGAAAGCTTCGTCTTGAGGTCATCGCTTGCCCCTCCAGGGTTGGGATTTGAACCAGGCCGCGCCATAGGCGCAGGCGATGATCAGGGCAAAACCTGCAAGATTTGCGGTTGCGGTGATCAGGATTCCCCGGTCGGTCTGGTCCAGCGCAAAACCGATCAGTCGCGCCAGCGCCATCGAGAAGACAAAGACCGCAAGCGACTGCTGGCCAACCTTGGTGATGATGCCCAGCAGGTGGGACCAAACCCGCGCGGCAAAGGATTGCCCCGAGGCGATGAGGCCTGTGCCACCCGCACCTGCAAGAACCCAGGCAAGATAGGCCAGCGCCAGGAAATGGGCATAGCGCAACAGGCCGAAATCGGTCTTTTCCCGCCACTCCCCAGTGAGGCGCCATGCCGGGCGAATGGCTTCGGCAAGATCGCTGTTCCAGGCTTCAATCCACAAGAAGACCTTCCATGATCCGAATGGAGCCGACAGGATCAGAAAACCAGCGCAGACAGCCGCGAGGACACCCGAGATGGGTGGCGCGGGGATCCAGCCTTTCATGAAGGCAAAGCCGGTAAAGAACAGAAGCTGCCAGCCAAAGGGGTTGAAGAACCATTCCCGCTCCGACCATGGCTCTGCCGGTAGCGAGAGGCCGTCTGGGCCGAGGCCGATCAAATAGGGGTTGGCGGCGAGCCAGATAAATCCGCAGGCCGCCGCAACGGCCCATAGGCCAATCCGCTCAAGCCCCATCATCAGGGGCATCAGCGCCAGCACCACCAGATACATGGGCAGGATGTCAAAGTAGTTCGGGACATAGGTCAGCGTGAACAGGCCCACCAACTGCTCCATGGGTGCGTTGAAAAAGGGCGAAAGGTTCAGCGAGGCGACATAGCTTTTGTCAAAGGCGCCGGTCAGGTCAAGGGCCGCCATGGACATGGCCACAAAGACAAACAATCCGATATGGGCCCAGAAAACCTGCCAGCAGCGGAACAGGACGCGGGCCGTGCCCAAGAGCCAGCCGCCCCGCGCAAAAGAGCCACCAAAGGCGATGGCCGAGGCCATGCCCGAGCAGAAAACAAAGATTTCGGTTGCGTCCGAAAAGCCAAAGCGCGCCGGGATCCAGCCGGTCCAGCGATTGCCGGGAATATGGGCCACCAGGATGATGAACATCGCAATACCGCGGTAGAAATCGAGCCGTGGATCCCGCTGGCGTCGTGCCCCGCTGGTTGGCGAAGGCGAAACGCTGGGCGGTCTGCGGGTGTTGGCGGCCGCCCCACCAGGCGGCGCAGCGTCCCGCGCATGGGGGGCAGGGAAATTGGAGATGTTTGCCATCTAGAAATCACTTGTTCTTGTCAGAGTTTAGAAAGGTCGGGCTTCCGGCTATTCGGCCGGAAGAGACTGCGAGGCAGAGAGTGTCTGCGCGGCGTGGATCATGGCGCGGCGGGCGAGAGCGTAGTTGTCCTCGGCGCCGCCTCGCTGGGCGCGGCGTGCGTCCAGAATGGCGGTGACGTCGCACAGGCGTCCGGCCCGCAGGCCCGCATCGATGGTCATGCGTTCAAAGACATCGCGCTGGGCATGGCTGCCTCCAGCCCGTTGCATCGAGGCCCGGGCCTGCGACAGGTGATCAAAGGCGCGCGCGTAGTCTCTCTCGCCAAAGGCCTCAAGCCCGCTTGCTGCAGCCCGCCCCGGATCGGCCATACGCTGGCGTGCCTCGTTCTGACCTGCGCGGCTTGCGTCATCATGGATACGACGGACCATGTGCAGGGTCTCGTCTTTGCGACCGCGTCCCGCCAGGGCGAGGAGGTAATGCAGATCGGCAAATATGAGGCTGCCATCTTCGGTGCGGTTTGCGCAAAGATCTGACAGCTCTTCCCAGCGATGGCCCACCGGAACGCCCTCCAGCTCCAGGCGCATCAAAAGCGAGGTCGCGTTACTGATGTCCCTGTAATCGTCGGTCTTGTCCTTGCGGATTTCATGGTCGTAGAGATCCAGCACCTCGTCGCTCTGCCCAAGATCCAGATGCATGAGGGCCTTGTGCCACCAGACGTGATAGCGAAAGTTGTTGCAATGGCTCCAGGCTTCCTCTCGGCCTTCGAGCCACTCAAGACCCGCCTTTGCATTGCCGGTCATGTCGTGCACATGGGCCACGGCGTGCAGCCCCCAAGCATCATCCGGCGCCATCCACAGCGCTTGCCGACCCGTGGTTTCCGCCTTGGCAAAATCGCCGGTTTCTTCCAGCGCAAAGGCATGACATCCGAGCAGGTAGCCCCGCCCGGCATGGTTCGGCTCATAGGCGGGCATCACCCGCTCAATCGAACGGCGCATGCCCGCGCTGTCACCCAGCACAAACCGGATCGCCTGGCTCATCTTCATGGCTAGACTGTCGGCGGGGTCATCGCGCAAGACGGCTTCCAATTTCAGTACGGCGCGGCTTGGGCGTCCTTCCAGCCAAAGCTGCAAGGCTTCGACATAGAGCCGCTCACGGGGGAGGGCGACGTGATATGCGGTCTGTGCCGTTGCCAGTGCTTCGCGTGCGGGGGCTTGCATTTCGCGGCGCCCAAGCAACATCAGAAACAAACCTTTCGCAGCCTGACCGAGAGCGAAGTGCGGCTCGGCCTCAAGCAGCGACCCCAGATGGACCGGTGCTTGCGCGCTGTGCGACAGGACTCCCAGTTGAACCTTGTTCCAAAGATCGGCGGATGATTGGGCCTTCAGGCTCGTTTCCTGTCCAAAGATATCGTCTGCCATTTGAGTATTCCTCGCCGCTGGTGTGCTTGTTGCTTGCTGTTGTCTTCAGCGTAAAGGAGGCAGAATTCTCGCGCGACGGGCGCTCGCGCGTTGGTGAAGGCGCGTGTTCGGCGTTGGGACGAAACCGCTGAAAGGGGCAGGAAACACTGGCAAATTCCCGCGTTCGTGCCCAAACCAAACGAAAAAGCCCGCCTGAATGGCGGGGCTTTGCCGGTTTTTGTAACATTAGGAAGGATCCCGCTGGGCGATAGGCCGCTTAGTCTGTCTCAAATGGTGCTTTGGCTCCCAGAATCTCGGCGCTGTCCGCCCCGCATGAGGGCGGAGGACGACGATAGGTCACCGGTGTGCGAGAGAAATTTAATGGGTTCCCGAGCAGTTTGACTGGGAGACCATGCGCTTCCATCACGATCGCCATGCCGCGCGCGGCCACCTGATCCGAGGCAAAGACACGGTCCAGCGTCTGCACGGGGCCTGCTGTGACCTTGCGTGCCTCCATTGCCGCGATCACTTCATCCATTGTGAAGCGTTTGAGTGCGGGGATCATGATATCGTTCAGCGCATCGCGATGCTTGAGCCGGGAGGGGTTGGTTGCAAAACGGGGATCCTCGGCCAGACCTTCGAGGCCAAGAAACTCCATGACCCGGCGGAACTGGGCGTCATTGCCAATCGCAAGGATCACATGGGAGTCTGAGGTCTCGTAAACGCCATAGGGCATGATCGAGGGGTGCTCATTGCCGCGACGCGTGGGCAGGGTGCCGGTGTTGAGATAGGCGACGCCCTCGTTGATGAGCCAGGCAATCGTGCTGTCCACCAGAGCGAGGTCGATTTGCTGACCCTCGCCAGTTTTCTCTTGGTGGTGCAGGGCGGCCAGGATTCCAATGCAGGCGTACATACCGCACATCACATCCGCGATACCGGTGCCGACCTTGACGGGCTGGCCGCCGGGGTCACCGGTCAGCGACATGATCCCTCCAAAACCTTGCGCCACCAGGTCGTATCCGGGGCGGTGGCTGTTGGGGCCGGTCTGCCCGTAGCCCGAGATCGAACAATAGATCAGCCGCGGCAGATCGTCTTTGAGGCTGGCATAATCCAGCCCGTATTTTGCGAGTCCGCCGGGCTTGAAGTTCTCGATCAGAATATCGGCCTCCGCCGCCAGTCTGCGGATTTCAGCCTGGCCTTCGGGGGTGGCGATATCGATGGCGACCGAAAGCTTGTTGCGGTTGGCAGCCATGTAATAAGCCGACAGATCCGTCGGATTGCCGTCTTTGTCCATGGCATAGGGCGGCCCCCACTGGCGGGTATCATCGCCGCCCGACTTTGGGTTTTCCACCTTGATCACGGTTGCGCCCAGATCACCCAATAGCTGCGTGCAGGTTGGGCCTGCCAGAATGCGCGACAGGTCCAGAACCTTGATCCCTTTTAGGGCGCCGTGCTGCAACATGCTAGATGCGTCCATCATATCCTCCCGGTTCGATTTCCGCAGAGATGACAGTGAAGCGATCTGATGCCAAGGCTTGGCGCAGGGCTGCGCGCAGTTCCGTTCGGTCACGAACCGTCACGCCATTGCCGCCAAAGGCGCGGCCCATGGCGGCGAAATCGTACCGCACAAAGTCGACGCCGCGGTTGGTCATCTGGCGCTGGCGCTGCTTGAGTTCGATCAAGGCCAGGCTGGCATCGGCAAAGACCACAAAGATAGGAGCGACGTTCAATTCGGCTGCTGTGGCCAGATCGCCTGCCACCATCAGAAAGCCTGCGTCTCCAGAAAAGCTGACGACGGGCCTGTCCGGCTGCGCCAGTTTGCGCCCGATCGCCATCGGCAACGCGCAGCCCATTGTACACAGTCCCGAAGACTGGATCAGGCCGCGCGGCTCGTGGCAGGTCCACATCTGGCTCAAAAGAATCCGATGTGCGCCACTGTCGGCGGTGGCCAGCGTTTCAGGCGGCAGGCTGGCGCGACATTCTGCGATGATGCCCGCAGGCCCCCAGGTGTCCTCCATGGGAAAGGCCGTTGCCAGAGCCGCGCGCGTTCTGCCGACCTCACCGAGTGGCCAGGTCTGAGAGGCGCGCGCAGTCTCGGGAGTGAGGGCCTTGAGAGTTAGGGGTAGCGACGCCACGATGTTGAGGCCAGACTGATGCATGTAATGCGTATTGGGTTCCGGGGCGATCTCGATCACGCGCTGGCTCCTGATCTCCCAGGCGTCGCGCCATCCGGGGCGCATCTCTATCGGATCGTAGCCGAGGGACAGGATCAGGTCGGCTTCCTTAAGCAAGGGCAGGAGATGCTTGTCCGCAAGGGGAGACAGCCCTGCACCGCCAAGGCACCGGGGATGATCCTCGGGCAGGATGCCCTTGGCCTTGTAGGTGGTGACGAAGGGGATCTGATGCGCTTCAAGAAAGGCGCTGAGGGCAGGACCGGCGCCTTCTGCAACGGCATCAAGGCCAATGATCGCGATGGGACGTTTCGCCTGGCTCAGCCAGTCTTGCGCCTGCGCCAGTGTCTCTTTGTCTGGCAAAGTGGCCGCAGCAGGCGCACGGCGAATGTTGCGCTCTTTGGCGGGGCTATCCGCAACCGAGATCGGCACGTCGATATGCACCGGGCCAGAGCGGGCATCGGTCGCGATGGAGACGGCCTTGTCCGCGATGACCTCTGCGGCCTCGGCGTTGAGACGAAAGGTCGCCTTGGTGATGGGGGCAAAGACCGCACGGTGGTCCAGAACCTGATGCGTGTAGGTGTGTTCTTCGGCCTCATCGACGCAGCCGGTCAGCACCAGCATCGGAACCCGGTCCTGATGTGCGTTGGCAACGACGTTGGCGCCATTGAGCGCGCCCGGTCCGAGGGTTGCCACCAGAATCACCGGCGAGCCATCTGCGTGATGCACGCCTTCACCCATAAACCCGGCGGCGTTTTCGTGTTTGGCCAGGTGAAAGGCGATCCCCGCAGTCTCAAGCGCGTCCACTAGCGTCAGCACCTCGCCGCCAGGCATGCCAAAGGCGTGACGGCAGCCCGCCTCATACAGCCGCCGGGCAAGGATGTCGGCGGCGCGCAGGTCTTTTGTCATGGGGCCTATCCATCAGAAAGAGAGTTGTGCCGCACAGAATGCGCGGATGCCAGCGCAGCGCAACCGCTTTCACGCGGGTGTGATGGTCTGGTGAAGCGAATGTGTGATGCGGAATGAAACCTGCTCTCGTGCGAGCGCGGCATAGCCTAAACAGCAGAAGGCTGTGCCGTCCTGGGCCAATTGCCCCGTGAGGGGCCGAAACCAGAGCGCGCCCCGAATGGGGCGCGCACCTTTGGATTACGTCAAAAGGACGGGATCAGACCGCGATCTTGCCGCCGCCCTTCTTGGTGACCACCATGACCGAAGGGCGCGGGGGCATCTTGGGGTCGAAATCAGGCCAGCGGGTGGCTGGATCTTCAAAGGTCGAGGCGCGCTCGAAGCCTTTCAGAGCCTTGGTGCCATCGGTGCCGGGATGCTGAACTGCGAGGAACAATGTTTCGTTGTCATTGGTAAAGTAGGGCCCGCATAGCTCACCGCCGACGGGGCAGCGGAAGAAGAGCTTCGATGTGCCGCGCAGATCGCCTTCGGTCTCCAGAGCATAAAGACCATCGGACTTGCCGGTGCGCCCCCAACCAGAACCCTGATCGGTGGAAATCCACAGCCGTCCGTCAGTGTCAAAGGCGCAGTTGTCAGGGGAACTGAACCAGCCGTTTTCGCTGGTCTCGGGGTTCCATTGGGCACCAACCTCGGCCAGTTTCGGGTCGCCGCATTTTACAAGGATAGACCAGGTGCCGCGCGTGGCCGCGTGATCGCCGCCCTCTTCCTTGATCTCGATGATGTGGCCGAAGTTGGACTTGGCACGGGGGTTGGCCGCGTTGACCTGTTCCTCGGTGCGCTTGGAGTTGTTGGTCAGCATGATGTAGGCGGTGCCGTCGCCGCGTGGCTGCGCGTCTTCGGGGCGGTCCATCGGAGTGGCGCCAAGGGCGTCGGCAGCCAGACGTGTGTCGATCAGAACGTCTGCCTGGCTGGCAAAGCCGTTTTCAGCCGTGAGCGGGCCGGTGCCGTGGACCAGCGGCATCCATTCAATGCTACCGTCTTCGTCAAAGCGGGCCACATAGAGAGTGCCGTCGCTCAGCAGCGTGCTGTTCGCTGCGGCATCGTCGGAAACCACGCCGCTCGACACGTATTTGTACTGATAATCGAACCGGTTGTCGTCGCCCATGTAGACGACCAGCTTGCCAGAGGACGAAACCGTGGTCTCGGCTCCTTCGTGGCGGAAGCGACCCAGAGCGGTATGTTTCACGGGCTTGGCATCGGGGTTGCGCGGATCGACTTCGACTACCCAGCCAAAGCGGTTCGACTCATTGGGTTCCTTGTCGATGTTGAACCGGTCGTAGAACTTGCCCCAGGCATACCAGCGGCCGGGCACGCCGTAGCGCTTCATGGTCTTGGCTTCGGGCTGCGCCGATATGTCGGGCTTGCCTTCGCCGTTCACAACATCGGTCCAGAAATAGCCGTGGAAGTTTTCTTCAGCCATCAGGTAGGTGCCCCAGGGGGTCATGCCGCCGGCGCAGTTGTTGAGCGTACCGATGACCGACAGGCCGGAGGGGTCGGCGTTGGTCTTCATGCGGTCGTGACCGGCGGCGGGGCCGTCGATGGTCATCTCGGTGTTGAGAGGCGTGATACGGCGGTTCATTTTGCCGTCGCGTACCACGGCCCATTTGCCATCAGCGCCCTTGGCGATTTCCACCACGGTGCCACCATGGGCCGCCATCTCGATATCGACCAACTCTTTGGTCATGCCTTCAAAGTCGGCCTTGTCCTGGCGGCCAAGGCCGGGGAACATGACCTCTTCGTTGGTGTATTCGTGGTTGACGCACAACAGGCCACGGGTGCCTTCGGCGTTGAGCGGGGTGAAGCCGACATAGTCGTTGTTGTAACCGAATTGCTTGAGCTGGGCTTCGGCACTCTGGTTCATCACGTCGAACTCGGGCGCGTCAGCGGTGATCGGATCCCCCCAGCGCAGCAGTATGTCCGCGTCATACCCTTCGGCGATGTGGTGGGTTTCGTCGTTGCCCCAGGTCAGCTCTTCAAAGTTGTAGCGGTCATTGCTGTTGCTGCCTGCTGCCGCTTCATTCGGAGCGATCAGGGCGGAGGTTCCGAAAAGTGCGGAGGTGGCCGATACACCCAGCATGCCCTTCAGCAGATCACGGCGGCCATAGCGGGCGTTGATCACGTCACCGATGGTCCGCTCCAGCCGTGGATTGGTTGGAATGTCGTCAAAGGCTTCATAGGCTTCCGCCTTGTTGCCGATTTCGGGGTCATTGATTATTTGCTTGCGATCCATGGCTTGCTCCTGAGTGTCCGAGCGCCGACGCAATGTCGGCCTGCCGCTCTTTCGCGCGAGTCTGTAACAGTCGCGTGACGCGCCTCGAAGTTTAACCTAAACGTCATTCGTATCAGCCTTTGGTTGCGGAGACTTTCCGCGCTGCGCTGATTTTCAGCGGTGTTAAATCACCCGCTATTCAGCCGGACGAAAGCCTTCGATCAACTGGCGCAGACCAAAAGCCGCACCGGCAAATATGGAGAGAAAGGTGACAGGTGCCGAAACGGCAAGCAGCGAAAAGGCGCTGAGGCCCTGACCAACCGTGCAACCAAGGGCAATGACCGCGCCAGCACCCATTATGCCAGCGCCAAGGATCTGTCGGCGCAACTCGCGCGGATCCTCGCAGGCCTCCCAGCGGAAATGCCCCTTGATCAGTGAACCGATGAAGGCGCCTGTCCAGACACCGGCAATGGAGCCGACGGCAAAGGAGAGCGGGCGCAGACTGCCAGTCATGGTCCATAGGATTGTTTCGCCGAGGGGGGCGGAGAAGGAGTGCGAGACAACTGGCAGCGCCTCAAAGCCCACGGTGTTGACCTGTGTCGTGAAACCCCACCCCGAAATGATAGCCAATCCGACCACGAGGGACCAGAAGATCGCTTTCTTGTCGTCCCGCAGTTCGCGTCCGGCGAGGGCCCCAACCATTATGACGAGGCCGACTGCCATGCCAATGCTATGAACAGGCAGACCGGTCAGCGCAGCACCGTGATGAGCGAGACCGGGCGGGACGTCGGTGGTGATTAGCTGTTGTTCAAAGAAGTAATTGCGCACAGGGGCGAGCGGGCCGCTTAGGACCACATAGGTCGAAACGCCCATAACGAGCACGATCACGAAGCTGCGCAGGTCTCCGCCGCCGAGCCGCGCGATGGCGCCATATCCACAGTTGCCGCTCAGAGCCATGCCGTAGCCGAACATCAACCCACCCAGGATCGAAGCAACCGGCATCCATCTGATGCTAAGGTAGTAGCTTTCGCTTGCGTCCACAAGTTCCAGCCCAACAAGGGAAAAACTTCCTAGTACGGCCACTCCGATAGCGAAGATCCACATGCGCATACGCAGTGTGGAGCCGCCATAAAGGATGTCTTCGATAGCCCCAAGGGTGCAGAACCGACCAAGCCGCGCTGCAAGCCCGAGTAGGACGCCGCCTCCAAGACCTGCGATGGCCGCAAGATGGTGCTCTGTCAGAAAGTCGAACATCCGGCCCTCCCTCCGTCTGCGTTGGATACACCAGTCATGCAGAAAGCCCTCTTTTGATGCAAGGGCCGCAGGACGCCAGAAAAGGGCGTACCGCACGGACATGCGACCAGTAGGGCGCATTCATCGCGTGACGCAGCACCCGTTGGTTGTGCCGGTGCGCGCACAACCTGTTGCTCTCTCATCTGAATGAAACTGAGATGAAAACGTTCAGTTGTCAGGCATCTGCTGAGTTGCAGAAGAGGTCATAAACGACTTCCAGTATCCGGCGAGGGCGTTCGTCCGCGAGCCGATAGTAGATCGTCTTGCCCTCCCGCCGGGGGACGACCAGTCCCTCAAGGCGCAGCCGCGACAGCTGCTGCGACACTGCGGCCTGACGTGCGGACAGGAGTTCTTCCAGTTCGGTCACGGATTTTTCTCCGGTGACCAGATGACACAGGATCATCAGCCGTCCTTCGTGGCTGATTGCCTTGAGGAAGTTGGAGGCTGTGGTGGCGCTGTCCACCATTTTCTCCAGTTCGTCTTCCGCCATATCGACCGAAAATTTCGGCAATCCCATGTTCGTTCTCCTTTGGCGCAGCCTCTGTGGCGCTGCGTGTCCAGTTCACTTAGCCCAGTGTGGTTGCGGTCCCATGACGAGCTCAGCTGTCTCCTGTGTCCGGCGCAAACCCGGCATGGTCGCGCAACATCGACTCAAGCAGAGGCCAGAAAAAATCTTCACCCGGATATCCTTCGAGGCGAGCAATCTCACGACCTTCTTTCACGATCAAGAATGTGGGAGTAAAATTGACGCGACGTGTGGTCTCCAAACCCTTTGGCATGTTACGCAGGTCCACCCGGCGCAGCGGCGCGAAAGCTCCCTCTGCCGTCTTGGGATAGATCGGGCCGATCTCTTCATTCCAACGCGCGCACCATTCGCAGCCGTGTTGTTCTACCATCACCAACTCAACAGCCCGCGCGGGCGGTGCGAGTAGGACAACGGCAAGGCAAATTACCGCCCAAAGGCGTAAAACGAATGGGCGCCGGAAAGCCCTGTTGAAAAATACTGTGCGCGCCATGTCAGAGCCGTCTGAGTCCGTTGACGAGATAAGAGCAAACTGATTGTTTGTGAAGTACAACATAATTTGAATATGTGAATGAGACAAGGCGCGGCGCTGCTTTTCAGGCGCCGAATTGACCAATAATGAGGCGAAAATGCTTGAAATATCCTACTTTGGTGCTCTGTTTGCCGGGCTTTTGAGCTTTTTTACGCCCTGCATCCTGCCAATGGTGCCGTTTTACCTATCGTACATGGGTGGTTTATCCATGGCGGAGCTGCGCAATGACGGGGCGATTGCGCCGGGAGCGCAGCGTCGCCTGATCCTTTCGGCCTTTTGTTTCGCAGCCGGGGTGACGACGGTGTTTATGCTGATGGGCATGGGAGCGACGGCGCTTGGGCAGCTTTTCGGCCAGTATATGGATATTCTGGCCTATGGCGCGGCCGCCTTGCTGGTTTTATTTGGTCTGCATTTCCTTGGCGTCCTGCGCATTCCGCTGCTCTATCGCGAGGCGCGCCTCGAAAGCACTGCCGAACCCTCGACCGTCATCGGCGCCTATCTCATGGGCCTTGCCTTCGGCTTTGGCTGGACGCCTTGCGTGGGGCCGGCCCTGGCGTCGATCCTGATGATCGCCTCGGGCATGGGAGAGGTCTGGCGGGGAGGGGCGCTCTTGCTGGTCTATGGAATCGGTATGACAGCGCCTTTCATCGTGGCGGCCTTCTTTGCCAAGCCATTCCTGGCCTGGGTTGCGCGACACCGGGCTGCTTTTGCTTGGGTGGAAAAGGCTATGGGTGCTATGCTGATCCTGTTCGCCGTGCTGATTGTGACTGGCGGCGTAACCTACATCGCCGATCTGATGATCCGATGGATGCCGAGCCTGACCACCATTGGCTGACGATGACCGGTCGATCAATGCCGGATTGTCCCGCACTTGGGGGCTGGCACGCTGAACAATACTAGGGAGAGATTGCAATGAAACGACTGTTGGATCTGGTCGCGGCGCCTTTGGCGGCCTGCGCCTTCGCCCTTGTGCTGGCCATGCCAGCAGGGGCCGTCGAAGTGGGAGATGACGGACTACACAAGACGTCTTGGATGCGTGATACCTTCAAGGACCTACAAGAGGATCTTGAGGAAGCGAACGCTGAAGGCAAGCGGCTTGTGCTCTTCTTTGAGCAGCGTGGCTGCATCTATTGCACCAAGATGCATGAGGAGATCTTTCCGCGGCCCGAAATCAGCAACTATATCGAAGAGAATTATTTTGTCGTGCAACTGAACCTGCATGGCTCGACCGAGGTAACCGATTTTGATGGCGAAACCCTGCCCGAACGGGACATGGCTAGAAAGTGGGGGATCCTGTTTACCCCCACGATTCTGTTCCTCCCCGAGACGGTGAATGAGGATCAGACGGCCGTGCAGGCTGCTGTTTCGGTCATGCCGGGCGCCTTTGGGGCCGGAACCACTCTGGACATGTTTACCTGGGTCAACGAAAAGCGGTACGAGCTTGATAATGGGGAAGATTTTCAAAGATACCATGCGCGCCGCATCCAGGAGCGCAATAATGGATCGACAGACTGATAAAATGCGCAACAAGAGAAAAATTCACATTAATGAATTTGTTGTTGCGTCCGGGGGCTTCGGTGGCCTACGGTATGCAATAGCTAAGCAGGCCACTTCGGTGTGGCAGCCAACGGGAGGAACCATGAAGAGACTATCTCTGACACTGGCCATGTGTCTGGCCGGGACCATGTCACAGGCGGGCGAGGTCGCGCCAAAGGACGTGCAGTATGACGAATACGGCGGAATTGCCGAATCGTTGACCGGGGTTGCCGGAGATGCGGCCAACGGCGCTCTTATCGTCGGCAGCAAGAAGAAGGGTAACTGCGTTGCGTGTCACGCGGTAACCGCGCTTTCGGATGTTCCGTTCCACGGTGAGATCGGCCCGATGCTGGATGGCGCTGGGGATCGCTGGAGCGAAGCCGAGCTGCGTGGCCTGGTTGCAAACGCAAAAATGACCTTCGAAGGCACCATGATGCCTGCGTTCTACAAGGTTGATGGGTTCATCCGTCCCGGCGATGCCTACACCGGCAAGGCAGGCGCGGAGCCGCTGCCGCCGATCCTGACGGCCCAGGAGATTGAAGATGTCGTCGCATTCCTCGCGACGCTGAAAGAAGAGTGAGACAGCGGCCTAAAGCTGCCTGTCCGAGCGAAGTCAAAGGAGACAAATGATGGAGTTCTCACGTCGCGAGACCTTGGCCATGGGCCTGGGCGCCGCCGTGCTGACGGCCCTGCCATTCCGCGTCAATGCGGCGGCAGACGATATGATCGCCGAGTTTACCGGCGGTGCTGATCTGGCTGACAGCGGTGTCGAACTGACCGCACCTGAAATTGCGGAAAACGGCAACACGGTGCCAATTTCGGTCAGCGCCCCCGGTGCAACCGCGATCATGGTTTTGGCAACCGGCAACCCGACCCCGGGCGTTGCAACATTCAACTTCGGCCCCGGCGCCGCGAGCCAGTCTGCGTCCACCCGGATCCGTCTGGCCGGTACGCAGGATGTTGTGGCCGTTGCAAAAATGGCAGATGGCAGCTTTGCCAAGGCAAGCGCCGCCGTGAAAGTGACCATCGGGGGCTGCGGCGGCTGATCGGCCCCCGCGACACCTTCCGAAATCAAGGAGATAAGACATGGCATCCGGTGTAAAACCCCGCGTCAAGGTCCCGAAAAAAGCCGCCGCTGGCGAAGCGGTCACCATCAAGACACTGATCAGCCACAAGATGGAAAGCGGTCAGCGTAAGGACAAGGAAGGCAACGTCATTCCGCGTTCGATCATCAACCGTTTCACCTGCGAGTTCAACGGGACCATGGTGATCGACGTGACAATGGAACCGGCGATTTCCACCAACCCTTACATGGAGTTCGAGGCAACCGTCCCCGAAGCCGGTGACTTCAAGTTCACCTGGTACGATGATGACGGTTCGGTCTACGACACGTCCAAATCGATCAAGATGGCCTGATCCCGTCCGGATCTCAAAGGCAAGCGCCTCGTCCGCCACTCCGGTGGGCGAGGTGGATACCCAAGGGAGGATATGGAATGAACTATAAGGCATTGACTGCCATCGCCGCTGCGCTGACCCTGCCGATGGCCGCCTTTGCGGAGCCGGACGATGACACGCTGGTGGTCAACGACGAGATCCAGATGGTCACCAAGACCGCTGCTCCGGCGCATGTGTCGGATGTGATGGATGAGGTGATGTCGGGCTGGCACTTCCGCTCGGACGAAACCCAGGCGCTGCAGATGGACGACTTCGAGAACCCGGCGATGGTTTTTGTGGATCAGGCGATGGAAGCCTGGGACACTGCTGATGGTTCTGAGGGCAAGTCCTGTGCGTCTTGCCACGAGGATGTCGAAACCAGCATGAAGGGTGTGCGCGCAGTCTATCCCAAGTGGAATGAAGACGCTGGTGAAGTGCGTACTCTGGCGATGCAGATCAACGACTGCCGCGAGAACCAGATGGGGGCCAAAAAGTGGAAATACACTGGCGGTGACATGGCGTCGATGGAGGCTCTGATCTCTGTTCAGTCGCGCGGCATGCCGGTGAACGTGGCCATTGACGGACCGGTCCAGGCGATGTGGGAAAAAGGTAAGGAAATGTACTACACCCGCACCGGCCAGCTGGAACTGTCCTGCGCCAACTGCCACGAAGACAGCTATGGCATGATGATCCGCGCCGATCATCTGAGCCAGGGTCAGATCAACGGGTTTCCGACTTACCGTCTGAAGAACGCCAAGCTGAACACGGTTCACGCGCGTTTCAAGGGCTGCGTCCGGGATACCCGCGCCGAGACCTACAAGCCCGGCTCGGACGATTTTATCGCGCTGGAACTCTATGTCGCCTCGCGCGGCAACGGTCTGTCGGTCGAAGGACCGTCAGTTCGTAACTAAACCCGAGGAATGCCCCGTGTCATGTGATGGCACGGGGTGTTTCGCTCCATTAACATTCATACATGCGAATATGTTGCATGTTTAAACAGGATATCAGAGTAACATGATCTCGCGCCGTGATTTTCTGCAGGTTTCGATGGCTGCTTCTGCCCTGGTCGGGGCTTCTGGCTTTGGCAACTGGGGGCGTCTTGCGGCGCAGCAAAGCCTGACACAGGACCAGCTGTTGGAGTTCGATACCTTCGGCAACATCAGCATCATCCATGTCACTGACATCCATGCGCAGCTGAAACCGATCTATTTCCGCGAGCCCTCGATCAACCTCGGCGTTGGCGCGAACAAGGGTCAGGTTCCGCATATCACCGGTGCCGACTTCCGAAAGGCCTATGGCATTGCCGATGGCAGCCCATCCGCTTACGCGCTCACCTATGACGATTTTTCCTCCCTCGCCAAAGGGTACGGGCGTGTTGGCGGTCTGGACCGCATGTCGACAGTGATCAACTCCATCCGCGCGGATCGGCCCGATGCATTGCTGCTGGACGGCGGCGACACCTGGCACGGCTCCATGACCTGCTACAAGACCGAAGGTCAGGACATGGTCAATGTCATGAACGCTCTGAAACCCGACGCGATGACCTTCCATTGGGAATTCACCCTGGGGTCCGAACGTGTTCAGGAAATCGTCGAAGGGCTGCCCTTTGCCGCCCTTGGTCAGAACATCTTTGATGCCGAGTGGGACGAGCCTGCGGAACTCTTCAAGCCCTACAAGTTCTTCGAACGTGGTGGCGCAAAGGTTGCGGTGATCGGGCAGGCCTTCCCCTACATGCCGATCGCGAACCCCGGCTGGATGTTCCCGGAGTACTCCTTCGGGATTCGGGACGAAAACATGCAGGCCATGGTGGACGAAGTCCGGGCAGAGGGCGCCGACGTAGTCGTCGTCCTGTCGCACAACGGTTTTGACGTGGACAAGAAGATGGCCAGCGTTGTCTCCGGGATCGACGTGATCCTGTCGGGGCATACCCACGATGCGCTGCCTGAGCCGGTTCTGGTGGGTAAGACCCACATCATCGCCTCCGGTTCCAACGGCAAGTTCGTTTCCCGCGTGGATCTTGATGTGCGGGACGGCCAGATGATGGGCCTCAAGCACAAACTGATCCCGGTCTTCTCGGATGTGATCGCGCCCGATCCGGTGGTTTCCAAGCTGATCGACGAACAGCGCGCGCCTTACAAAGCAGAACTGGAAGAGGTGATCGGCCAGACCGACTCGCTTCTCTATCGTCGCGGCAACTTCAACGGCACTTGGGACGATCTGATCTGCGATGCGCTCTTGAGTGAGCGTGAAGCGGATATCGCCATGTCGCCCGGTGTGCGTTGGGGACCGTCGCTGATCCCGGGTGATGACATCACCCGCGAGGATATCTGGAACGTCACCTCTATGAGCTACGGCGCGGCCTACCGGACCGAGATGACCGGAGAATTCATCAAAGTGATCCTTGAAGATGTGGCGGACAACATCTTCAATCCCGACCCCTATTACCAGCAGGGCGGAGACATGGTGCGGATCGGCGGCATGGGCTACCGCATCGACATCACCAAGCCGCAGGGCGAGCGCATCAGCGAAATGACGCTGCTGAAAACCGGCGAAGCGATTGATCCCAGCAAAACCTACATGGTTGCCGGCTGGGCCAGCGTCAACGAAGGCACCGAAGGTCCGCAGATCTGGGATGTCGTCGAAAACCACATCAAGAAAATGGGCACCGTCACGGTGTCCCCGAACAACTCGGTCAAGGTGGTGGGCGCGTAAGCCCCACCACGTCCCGAGCGAATTTTGCGCCGACGCGGTCCTTGGATGGACCTCGTCACTATACGGAGGCATGAACAAGATGAGCGATAATGCAAAGGGCTTTACCCCCTCGCGCCGTCAGTTTCTGGCAGGTGCGGCAGCGGCCGGGGCCGGCAGCGCGGTAGCGGGCGCGGCCCAGGCAGCGGGTCCCGACCCGCTGATCACCGAGGTCCAGGAATGGGCCAGCGGACTGGGGGACGGCGTCGATGCAACCCCTTACGGTTTGCCGATCAGCTATGAATCGGATGTGATCCGCCGCAACGTGGAATGGCTGACCGCAGATACGATTTCTTCGATCAACTTCACGCCGATCCACGCACTGGACGGCACCATCACGCCGCAGGGCTGCGCCTTTGAGCGTCACCACTCGGGCGCGATTGATCTGAAGAAGGAAGACTACCGCCTGATGATCAACGGTCTGGTCGACATGCCGCTGGTCTTTACCTACGCCGATCTGGAGCGTTTCCCGCGCGAGAACCGTGTCTACTTCTGCGAATGCGCGGCGAACTCAGGGATGGAATGGGCAGGGGCCCAGCTGAACGGTGCGCAGTTCACCCACGGCATGATCCACAACATGGAATACTCGGGCGTTTCCCTGCGCACGCTGCTGGAAGAGGCAGGTCTGGGCGCCGCGGGCGATCTTAAGGACAAATGGGTCTATGTGGAAGGCGCCGATGCGTCGTCGAACGGCCGCTCGATCCCGATGGACAAGGCGCTGGATGACGTTCTGGTCGCCTTCAAGGCCAACGGCGAAGCCCTGCGCAAAGAGCATGGCTATCCGGTCCGTCTGGTCGTTCCCGGCTGGGAAGGCAACATGTGGGTGAAATGGCTGCGCCGCATCGAAGTGATGGACGGCCCGGTCGAATCCCGCGAGGAGACCTCGAAATACACCGACACGCTGGAAGACGGCACCAGCCGCAAGTGGACCTGGGAAATGGATGCCAAATCCGTTGTCACCAGCCCCAGCCCGCAGTCGCCGATCACCCATGGCAAGGGCCCGTTGGTCATCACCGGCCTAGCTTGGTCCGGTCGCGGGACCATCACCGGTGTCGATGTCTCCATTGACGGCGGCAAGACCTGGAGTGAGGCACGCTTGGCGGCACCCGGCACCGACAAGGCGTTGACGCGTTTTTACCTCGATATCAACTGGGACGGTCAGGAGATGTTCCTGCAAAGCCGCGCCCGCGACAGTTCGGGTTACGTGCAGCCGACCAAGGCGCAGCTGCGCGAGGTGCGCGGCCTGAACTCGATCTATCACAACAATGCCATCCAAACCTGGTGGGTGAAGGCAAACGGAGAGGCGGAAAATGTCGAAGTTTCCTAATCTGATCGCAGCAACTGCAATGGCGGCCGCCTTGGCGGCACCTGCCTATGCTGAAAAATATGGGTTGGGCCGCCCGGCGCTTCCCGAAGAAATCGCCGCTTGGGATCTGGATGTCAGCCCCGATGGCACCGGTCTGCCCGAAGGGTCGGGCGACGTGTTCACGGGCGAAGAGGTCTTCGCCGACAAGTGCGCAGCCTGTCACGGTGATTTTGCCGAAGGCGTCGACAATTGGCCGAAACTGGCCGGTGGAGCGGATACTCTGGACCATGAGGACCCTCTGAAGACTGTTGGCTCCTATTGGCCGCATCTGTCGACTGCATGGGACTATGTGAATCGCTCAATGCCCTTTGGCGCTGCGCAGACACTGACGCCGGATGAGGTCTATGGCATCGTAGCCTATATCCTTTATTCCAATGACCTTGTGGATGATGAGTTCGTTTTGTCGAACGAAAACTTCCTGGAAGTTGAGCTGCCCAACGCCGAGGGCTTCATCATCGATGATCGCCTGACTAGCGAAGCGCATTTCTGGACCGACACGCCGTGCATGGAAAACTGCAAGGACACGGTCGAGATCACCATGCGGGCTGCGGTTCTTGACGTGACCCCGGATGAAACCGGTCTGGTTCCTCGCGCGGAAACCGAGGATGCCGTGGTTGAAGAAGCCGCCGCCGAAGCCGCTCCTGCCGCCGAGCCGGTGGAAGAGGTTGCCGCTCTGGATCCCGAACTGGTCGCCGCTGGCGAAAAGGTCTTCAAGAAGTGCAAATCCTGCCACCAGGTGGGCGACAAGGCCAAGAACAAGACCGGTCCCATCCTGAATGGCATCGTTGGGGCGACCGCAGGTGCGGTTGAAGGTTTCCGCTACTCCAAGGCGATGCAGGGCGCGGGCGAAGACGGACTCGTCTGGACCGAAGCAGAACTTGCAGCCTTCCTTGAGAAGCCCAAAAAGTATATGAAGAAGACAAAGATGTCTTTCGCGGGCTTGAAAAAAGACGCAGACATCGAAGCGGTCATTGCCTATCTCAAATCCTTCGACGGATGATTATATGAGGATCTGGATAACAACCTTGGCGGTCATTGCCGCGCTCTCAAGCGCGGTGGTGGCTGATGAGACGGCTGTTCAGATTGGTGATGCAGAGAGAGGCGCGGATATATTCCGCGCCTGTTCTATTTGTCATGATGTGGGGCAGGGAGCGAAGCACCGCGTCGGGCCGCATCTTAACGGCATATTTGATCGCCCCGCAGCGGGGTTTGAGGACTTCAAGTATTCAAAGGGGATCATCCGCGCGCGGCGCGATGGCCTTGTCTGGGATCTGGCGCGGCTAGATGCCTATATCGAGAACCCAAAGGCGCTGGTCAGCGGCACACGGATGAACTTTCGCGGCATAAAGGACGCACAGGACCGCCACGATGTGCTGGCTTACCTGCGCCAGTTCTCGGCCAGCCCGCAGGATATACCCGAAGCGGCACCTACGGCTTTGAAGCGGGAGATAGAGCTGGACGCGGCCATTCTGGCGATCGAGGGGGATCCGGAGTACGGCGAGTACCTTTCGACCGAATGCACGACCTGTCATCAGATTGGCGGCGATTATGACGGTATTCCGGTGATCACTGGCTGGCCGGAGGAGGACTTCGTGACAGCCATGCATGCCTATAAGGAAAAGATAAGGCCGCATCCGGTGATGCAGATGATGGCCGGACGGCTTGCGGATGAAGAAATTGCCGCATTGGCCGCCTATTTTAGCGCGCTGGAGTGATGCTCCAGCGCTTTGTTTTTCAAAGGGAGGAGAAGAACAAATGACAATTGACAGACGCAGTTTTATGGGCGCCAGTGTTGCTGCTGCGGCGGCCTTGCAGGCGCCCGCAGTCTTGGGGCAAGCGCGCCCGCGCGTGGTGGTGATCGGCGGCGGCGCAGGCGGCGCGACTGCGGCCCGATATATTGCCAAGGGTGCGAAAGGGGCGATCGACGTCACCTTGGTTGAGCCAAGCCGCAGCTACTACACCTGTTTCTTCTCGAACCTTTACATCGGGGGATTTCGCGAGCTGTCCAGCATCGCGCATAGTTATGGAACCCTTGCCAGCGATTACGGCATCAACGTGGTGCATGATTGGGCCACGGGCATCGACCGTAATGCGCGGACCGTGAGCCTCGCTGGAGGGGCCTCGCTGCCCTATGACCGGTTGATCCTGTCACCGGGCATTGATTTTGTAGAAGGCGCTGTAGAGGGCTGGGATTTGAGCGCTCAGAACAAGATGCCCCATGCCTATAAGGCGGGGTCTCAGTCGGAGCTCCTGAAAGCACAGATCGAGTCGATGCCCGAAGGCGGCACCTTTGTAATGGTGGCGCCGCCGAACCCCTATCGCTGCCCGCCTGGACCTTATGAGCGCGTATCCATGGTGGCGCATGTCCTGAAGGCAAAGAACCCAACGGCCAAGATCATCGTTGCCGATCCAAAGCCAAAGTTTTCGAAGATGGCTCTCTTTCAGGAAGGCTGGGCCAATCATTATGACGGCATGATTGACTGGATCGGAGCGGAGTTCGGCGGTGGCAATGTATCGGTCAACCCGGAGGCAATGACTGTCAGCATCGACGGCGAAGAGGTCAAGGCGGACGCGTGCAACGTCATCCCCGCAATGAAGGCGGGCCGCATCTGCGACATGGCTGGCATAACCGAGGGCAACTGGGCGCCGGTAGATGGCCGCACCATGCAAAGCCGTGTTGACGAAAACATCCACGTTCTGGGCGATGCCTGCGCGCAAGGGGACATGCCGAAATCGGGCTTTTCCGCCAATAGCCAGGCCAAGGTGGCAGCAATGGCTGTGCGCGCGGCGCTGACCGGATCCAAGATGTTCCCGGCCAAGTTCTCCAACACCTGCTGGTCGCTGATCGACACTAATGACGGGGTCAAGGTCGGTGCAACTTATGAGGCCACTGAGGAAAAGATTGCCAAGGTAGACGGCTTTATCTCGCAGACAGGTGAGAACGCAGAGTTGCGCCAGGCGACTTATGAGGAGAGCATCGGCTGGTATGCCGGTATCACAAAGGACATGTTTGGCTAAGCCGACTTTTCATTGCGGATGGCATGTTTCAGGGGCGTCCAATCGGGCGCCCCGCTTCGTTGTGCAGCCGCCAGAGGGGGAGATCGCAAATTGATAGAGTTTGGCTATGATTGCGATCAGTAAAAATAACTTATTTTTATTATACGGCTTGGTTAGAATGTTTCTAGGTTAAGGGAGGGAGTGTTTTTCGGCTCGATTCTTTCTGTGTTGGCATGATCCGCGATACTCTATGCCGCTCAGCAGACAGGCCGATTGCGATCAGCACTGTATCTTGCGTGGGACGCGTCCCAGCAGGATGCAGCATAACGATCGCCGATATAGCACTCTTTCCTGAGGGGAGGCCTATGCTGGGCGTCGTCCAGCATAGTCTTCACGCCACGACAGATACGAAACGTAGCTTTGATCGGAGAGAGAAATGGACGGAAACGATATCCCCAGCGGCGGCAAATGCCCGGTGATGCATGGCGGGACCACCACCTTTGGCGCGCGCGTCAACAGCGACTGGTGGCCGAACCAGCTGAACCTGCGGATCCTGCATCAGAACTCGGCCAAGTCCGACCCGATGGGGCAGGCATTTGACTACGCGGAAGAATTCAAGAAGCTCGACCTCAAGGCGCTGAAAGAAGATCTCTATGCTCTTATGACCGACAGCCAGGACTGGTGGCCGGCTGACTATGGCCACTATGGCGGTCTTTTCATTCGGATGACCTGGCACAGCGCAGGCACCTACCGGACTGGCGATGGTCGCGGTGGCGGCGGCACCGGTCAGCAGCGTTTTGCACCGCTGAACAGCTGGCCCGACAACGGAAACCTGGACAAGGCGCGTCGTCTTCTGTGGCCTATCAAACAGAAGTACGGCAACAAGATCTCCTGGGCGGACCTGATGATCCTGGCGGGAAACTGCGCGCTGGAATCCATGGGGTTCAAGACCTTTGGTTTCGCTGGCGGCCGCGCAGACGTCTGGGAGCCCGAGGAAGACATCTACTGGGGCGCCGAGGAGGAGTGGCTCGCCACCTCCGATAAAGAAAACAGCCGGTACTCGGGCGATCGCGACCTGGAAAACCCGCTGGCGGCTGTACAAATGGGTCTGATCTACGTGAATCCCGAAGGCCCGGATGGCAATCCTGACCCGCTGCTTTCGGCGCGTGACATCCGTGAGACCTTCGCCCGGATGGCGATGAACGACGAGGAAACCGTCGCCCTGACCGCAGGCGGTCACACCTTCGGCAAGATGCACGGTGCAGGCGATGCTGCCCACGTCGGCCCCGAGCCGGAAGGCGCCCCGATGGAGGCCATGGGCTTTGGCTGGATGAGCAGCTACAAGTCCGGCAAGGGCCGCGACACCATCACCTCTGGTCTGGAAGGGGCCTGGACGCCCAACCCGATCCAGTGGGACAATGGGTATTTCGACGTGCTCTTCAAGTACGAGTGGGAAAAGGTCAAAAGCCCTGCAGGTGCATGGGTCTGGACGCCGAAGGATATTCAGGAAGAGGACATGGCGCCCGATCCGGAAGATCCTTCGAAGAAGGTCCCGATCTTCATGTCCACTGCCGATATGGCAATGCGCATGGATCCGGCCTACGAGAAGATTTCGCGCCGCTTCCATGAGAACCCGGATGAGTTCGCAGATGCCTTTGCCCGCGCCTGGTTCAAGCTGACCCACCGCGACATGGGGCCGAAATCGCGATACCTCGGCGACGAGGTTCCGGCCGAAGACCTGATCTGGCAGGATCCAATTCCGGCCGTCGATCACGATCTGATCGATGCAGCAGATATCGCTGAGTTGAAAGCGAAGATCGCAGAAACCGATCTGACCATTCCTGAGCTTGTGTCGACCGCTTGGGCCTCTGCCTCCACTTTCCGTGGGTCTGACATGCGTGGTGGTGCCAATGGCGCACGCATTCGTCTTGCACCGCAGAAGGACTGGGAAGCCAACCAGCCCGAGCAACTGGCCCGCGTGCTGGGTGTTCTGGAAGGCATCCAGGGTTACTTCAATGCCGAACGCACTGATGGTAAGAAAGTGTCGCTGGCGGATCTGATCGTTCTTGGCGGCTCTGTCGGGATCGAACAGGCAGCCAAGGCGGCCGGTCAGGACATCGAAGTGCCCTTTACGCCGGGTCGCATGGACGCAAGCGCAGAGCAGACCGATGCGGAGGCTTTCGATGTGCTGGAGCCGGTGTCCGATGGCTTCCGCAACTACCAGAAGGCTCGCTTCACCGTGGCGCCCGAAGAGATGATGCTCGACAAGGCTCAGCTTCTGACGCTGACGGCTCCGGAAATGACCGCTCTGGTCGGTGGCCTGCGGGTTCTGAACACCAATGTGGGTCAAACGGCCCATGGTGTGTTCACCGACAAGCCCGAAACTCTGACCAACGACTTCTTCGTCAACGTTCTGGACATGGCGACCGAATGGAAGCCCACTTCGGAGGGCGCGCAGGAGTTCGAAGGCCGTGATCGCGAAAGCGGTGAGGTCAAATGGACCGCAACGCGCTGTGATCTCGTCTTTGGCTCCAACTCGCAGCTGCGGGCCCTGGCGGAGGTCTATGCACAGTCCGACAATGGCGACAAGTTCGTGAACGACTTTGTCGCCGCCTGGACGAAGGTGATGAACGCGGATCGCTTCGATCTGAAGTGAACCATTTAATGAAACGCGCGAACGCCCCGGTCTTCAGGCCGGGGCGTTTTGCATTCTGGGACCGGAAATGAGGCTCAGGACCAGCCCTTGCGAAAGAAATGCGGGCTGGCGCCGAATTTGCGTTTGAACTGGCGCGAGAAGTGAGTAGTGCTGTTAAATCCTGATGCGAGTGCGATCTCGGTCACTGACATTGATGTTTCATTCATCAGCGCAAAGGCATGGCTCAGGCGCATGTCGCAATAGACCTGCATCGGGCTTTGGTTGAGATAGCGAGAAAACAGCCGTTCCAACTGGCGGCGGGATATGTCGAGCCGCGTACAAAGATCACTGATCTGCAGCGGTTCCTCGATGGCTTCCTGCATCAGTTGCAAGGCATTCAAAAGACGTTGATTACGGCTGCCGATAGCGACCGCAAAGTTCGATTTCTGCGGCGCCGCTTGCCCGCCCGAACGGACGTGAAGGCACATGTCAGCGACAATGATGGCAAGCTGTTTGCCATGACGGGCCTCAATCAGGTTCAGCATTAGATCGGTTGCCGCATTGCCGCCGCCGCAGGTCATCAAGGAGCCGGAGATTTCGAATGTATTGCCAGTGGGGATCAGGCGGGGGAAGCGCTCGACGAACCCCGGCTGGTTCTCCCAGTGCAGGGTAAAGGCCTGATCCTTGAGCAACCCTGCCTGGGCAAGGGCGAAGGCCCCCGTGCAGATCCCACCGATAGCCCGACCGAACCGGCTTTCCCGGCGCAGCCAGTTGAGCGTGACCTCGCTCGCGCTGCTTTGTGGCTCAACGCCCGCGCAGACAAAACCAAGACTGTCTGCAGGCAGCGGGCGAAGCGGCATGTCCGGGGTGATGGTCATCCCGTTCGAGCACCGGATCGGAGCACCATCCTCGGTCATCACGAACCAGCGATAGAGCCGTCTGTTGGTCACCTGATTGGCAATGCGAAGCGGCTCGATGGCAGCGGCAACCGGCAGCATGGTGGCCTTGTTCAAGAGCAGGAAATAGAAATCCTGTGGCGCTCCATCAAAGGGCAGGTCCAATTTGGCGGCTGCGCCTTTCTGAACGAAGTTGTCATCTGTCATGGCACGGATCCGGGCGCGAGCGATCATGTCTTTGGTAGTCCAGAGCGCGGCTGGCAGGCCCGGAAATTACGACAGGCCAGCCGTGATTTACGACGTGTTCCGGGCGCCGCATCTGCGCGGCCGCAACCGTAAATTCTATGTGCGCCCCTTGCAGCTCTTTGGGGCCGGCACTAAGACTCAGGTAATACATCGTCGGGTATGATGCCGGACATAAACCAACGCAGGCAGGTTCTAATGATTGATCCCACAGAAACATACATGAACACTCTGGTGCCCATGGTGGTCGAACAGACCAGCCGGGGAGAGCGCGCTTACGATATTTTCTCGCGCCTGCTGAAAGAGCGTATCATCTTTCTCAATGGCCCGGTTCATGACGGGATGAGCTCGCTGATCGTGGCGCAGCTTTTGCACCTTGAAGCGGAAAACCCGTCCAAGGAAATCTCGATGTACATCAACTCGCCCGGCGGCGTGGTGACATCCGGTCTGTCGATCTATGACACCATGCAGTACATCAAGCCGAAGGTTTCGACCCTGGTGATCGGTCAGGCGGCCTCCATGGGCTCGCTGCTGCTGACGGCCGGTGAGCCGGGCATGCGCTTCTCGCTGCCCAACAGCCGTGTGATGGTGCACCAGCCCTCTGGTGGCTATCAGGGGCAGGCGACCGACATCATGATTCACGCCGAGGAAACGCTGAAGCTGAAGCGCCGCCTCAATGAAATCTACGTGAAGCACACCGGCCAGGAATACGAGAAGATCGAAAACGCGCTTGAGCGTGACAACTTCATGTCGCCGGAAGAGGCAAAAGCCTTTGGTCTGATCGACGAAATCGTTGAAAATCGCGCCAAGGGTGATGAGGATATCAGCTAAGCCCGGTAAATGATCGGGCGCGTGTGCCCTATCCCTTTGGGGCACACTTTGACATTGTGACGGCCTGAGTGGTGTCTTAAGCTGTCAAAAAGGCGCGGAGCGGACTGTCTCGTTTCCGCCGAAGCGGACTGAAAGGTAGAACATGGCAACGAACTCAAGCGGCGACAGCAAGAACACGCTTTACTGCAGCTTCTGCGGCAAGAGCCAGCATGAGGTGCGCAAGCTGATTGCAGGACCGACCGTGTTCATCTGCGACGAATGCGTCGAGCTGTGCATGGATATCATCCGCGAAGAGACCAAAGCCTCGGGCCTCAAGGCCACCGACGGTGTGCCCACGCCCAAGGATATTTGCGAGGTATTGGACGATTATGTGATCGGGCAGGCCACGGCGAAACGTGTTCTGTCGGTTGCTGTGCACAACCACTACAAGCGTCTCAATCACGCTCAGAAATCGGCCAGCGACATAGAATTGGCGAAGTCCAACATCCTTCTGATTGGCCCCACCGGCTGCGGCAAGACGCTTTTGGCGCAGACATTGGCGCGCATTCTGGATGTACCCTTCACCATGGCCGATGCCACCACGCTGACCGAAGCCGGTTACGTGGGTGAAGACGTTGAGAACATCATTCTCAAACTGCTGCAGGCGTCGGAATACAACGTTGAGCGCGCGCAGCGCGGCATCGTCTATATCGACGAGGTGGACAAGATCACCCGCAAGTCGGAAAACCCTTCGATCACGCGCGATGTGTCCGGCGAGGGGGTGCAGCAGGCGCTTCTGAAACTGATGGAGGGCACCGTGGCTTCGGTTCCGCCACAGGGCGGGCGCAAGCATCCGCAGCAGGAGTTTCTGCAGGTCGACACGACCAACATCCTGTTCATATGCGGCGGCGCCTTTGCCGGTCTGGATCGCATCATCGCACAGCGCGGCAAGGGATCTGCCATGGGCTTTGGCGCCGATGTGCGTGACAACGATGATCGCGGTGTGGGCGAGATCTTCCAGGATCTTGAGCCTGAGGATCTGCTGAAGTTCGGTCTGATCCCGGAATTTGTAGGTCGTCTGCCGGTTCTTGCAACGCTTGAAGACCTGGATGAGGACGCGCTTGTTACTATCCTGACCAAGCCCAAGAACGCGCTGATCAAACAGTACCAGCGCCTGTTCGAACTGGAAGACACTGAGCTGGACTTCACCGAGGAAGCGCTCCTGGCGATTGCCAAGAAAGCAATCGAACGCAAGACCGGTGCCCGTGGTCTGCGCTCGATCCTTGAGGACATCCTGCTCGACACCATGTTCGAACTGCCGGGCATGGGCAATGTCACCAAGGTGGTCGTCAACGAAGAGGCGGTCGGCGCTGATGCACAGCCGCTGATGATCTACGCCGACGAAAAGGAATCCGCTTCGGCTGGTTGATAGCCTATGTGGGTCTTATTTGCGCTATTGCGCGGAGTGGCGAACGTCTGTTTGACGTTCGCCTTTTTCTATGGGGTATGGTGGTATCTGTTCACCTGGATGCCCGAAAATGACCGCCAGACCTTTGATCCGATCTATGCCCGCGATGTTTTCGCCGCGCGCCTTCCGGTGGCAGAGGTTCTGGCAACACGCCGGTTTCACGCAAAAGATGCCGAGACCTGGGACTGTACATATGCCATCGTGCGATTGGGCCCTGATGCGCCACTACAGCCTCCTACATGGCAGGATCGTGAGATGGGTTGGCGATTCCGGTTCGGCGGGGAGTGGGTCGAAAGCCCAAGGGCGGAGCTACCTGTAAATCACTCTGATCATATCGACGCTTGCGCCGAGTGTTGGCCAATTGAGCTGTCCACTGAATTGAAGGACACTCTTTACAGTCCTGGCGCATGGTTCGTGTATGGACAGTATTCAGACACCTTGCATTTTTAGAGCAAGCAAAGCCGGATTGCCGCGCGCATCCGCTTTGGGGATTGATCAGGAGTTACGACTGGCACGTCCCGAAAAGAAAACCCGCAGGCCTTACGGGGCGCTGCGGGCTGTTTTCTTTCTGAAGGGGGGCTCAGTTCCGGCGCAGCGGGATCCGCAGACCGAAACTCAGGACGGTCGAAATGGTGTGCGTGGGCCGTTCCCATTGTCGGAAAGCACAGTCGAGCCGCCCTCTGCCTGACCATAGTCGAAATACCGCAAGGAGGTTTCGAGTATGATTGGGAACTGGCCCGGATTGTTGACCTCGTAGGAGAAACCCGCCCCGATGGACCAGGCGAAATCCACGTTCTTGTCGCCGCTGAAGGTCCGCGTCGGGCGCGTGGCGGCCGGGTTCACGCGGGTCCAGCTGCCCATGTCGTTTTCTGCGGCGCCAAGGCCAACCACAATGAACGGCTGAAAGGCGCCGGAGTTGCCCTGGGCTTCTAGCGGCGAGTAATAGAGAGAGGCCATGGCACCACGGGTCGAGACCGATGCTTGGGTGATATTGGCATGGGTGCTACAAGCCGATCCATCCGAGGCGCCGGAGCAAGCGCCGGTCACGTTGGATGTGCCGGTGGAAAAGAGGCCCAACTCGCCGCGCAGGCCATTGCCCCAGTCGAGTCCGAAAGAGAGCGAACCAAAAGCCTCGTCGGAGCCATCGACATTGAAAGACACGGTTGGTGCGGTCGCGTCTGCCCCGGTCCAGAACCCGCCGTCCCCATCCGGCATCATCCAACCGAGTTCGCCCTTGATGTAGGGTGAAGCGCCAAAGAACAGTGACGGTGTATCTGCAGATGCTGCTGTGACCGACATTGAAACGCTGGTTACTGCGGCCAGAAAGAGGGATTTTTGTGCCATGATTCCTGTGGTCCGTGTTTGCCCTGTTGCGACACAAAATCAATCTGCAGCGGATCACTCGCAACAGGTTTTGCTGATGAAGTCGCAGATTGAAACGCATTGTTGCTCATATGCCCAAATGTGAATGCTGTTTGTGTGATTTTTGGACGGACTTGGCAAAATGCCCTGGATGTGATCATGAGGCATGACATTTCCGGATTAAGGAGAAAGTTATGATCAGACGCATTTCGTCGGGTGGAGAATTCGAAAAAACGGTCGGCTATTGCCGGGCTGTCGTCGCGGGCGGGTTTGTTCACGTGGCCGGGACCGTGGGACAGGGGGATGATGTTGTGTCTCAATGCCGGGCGGCGTTGGAGATCATCGAAAAGGCGCTGTCCGAGGCTGGAGCTTCTTTTGCCGATGTCGTGCGGGTGAACTACTATTTGCCGGATGCTGCCGAGTTTGAGCGCTGCTGGCCCATGTTGGCCGAAACCTTTGGCGACAACCCTCCCGCCGCCACCATGATCGAATGTGGGCTGATTGATCCCAAGTACCGCATTGAAATCGAGGTCACGGCCCTGGATCCTGCAGCCGGATAGCCAGAATTCGCCACCTTGGGGTCCTTGTTGAAAACCTCACTAGCACTTTGTACTGCATCCAGCAGTTTGTGTGAAACGCGGTGAGGACTGACATCGCGTACATTGTTGGCGGGCAGACACCGATGGTCAACCAACGGCCGCGTTGACACTGGACCTTGCTGCCAAATTGCGCCATATCGGTGTCAACACTTTCGGAGGCACCCATGGGAATCCTGAATACTCTTTTGCGCGCTGTGACCTGGTGGAACGGCTCCACGTTAAACACCGCCATCTACACTCGCCGCAAGGGCACCAAGGTCGGCGAAGATGATCAGGGCAATGTGTTTTATCGCAATGCCGATGACAGCCGTCGCTGGGTCATTTTTAACGGTGAAGCCGAAGCCTCGCGCGTGAGCCCCGATTGGCACGGCTGGTTGCACCGCACCTTTGATGAGGTGCCAAGCGATAAGCCGCTGGCGCACAAATCGTGGGAAAAGCCACATCAGGAGAACCTGACAGGCACGGCCATGGCCTATGCGCCGACGGGCTCGATCCGTCGCGGCGGTGAGCCTCAGGAACGTAGCGACTACGAGGCATGGGTGCCGGAATAAGCCCAGCTGGCACAGGCGCTGCACAGTGTCCAAATAACTGATCGAGACAGGCAGACGATATGTCCCATAACACCACAGAGGTCCTTGCCGGCGGCGTAGTTGTCGCGGCAGCGCTGGCGTTTGCGATCTATGCCGGTCAGGCAGCTGGCCTTTCGAGCGGTGGCGCGGGCTATCCTCTAACGGCCTCCTTCCGCTCTTTGGAGGGGGTTACGGTCGGCACTGATGTTCGCCTCGCAGGTGTCAAGATCGGCACCGTGACCGGGGTTGAACTGAACCCTGAAACGTTCCGCGCCGATACGCGCTTTACCGTGCGTGATGGTATCGTCATCCCCGATGACAGCTCGGTCGTAATTTCCTCTGAGGGTTTGCTCGGCGGTAACTTCGTTGAGATCATGCCAGGAGGATCTCCCCTCAACCTGGAGCCTGGTGAAGAGATTCTCGACACCCAAGGTGCCGTCAGCCTGATTTCCCTTTTGGTCAAGTTCGTCGCTGGAGGAGATGACGGCGAGGACGCGAAGTGATCCGGCGCCGGATCATTCAAGTTTTCGCTGCGGGTCTTTTTGCCTTCACATCGGCACCCGCACATGCGCAGGAGCCTCAGGGAGCGGTGTCAGGTTTGGCTGCATTGTTGCGCGGGCTCGACAAGGTCAACGGCCGCACCATTGATGTGGAGGTGCCAATTGGCGGCACTGCAGAGGTACTGGGTCTTCTGGTGACGGTTGCAGACTGCCGTTATCCGGCCGAGAATCCCACTGGCGATGCCTATGCCTATCTTGCTGTGCGCAGCCCCAGGGATGGACAGATCTTCTTTGAGGGATGGATGATCGCCTCGAGCCCTGCGCTCCATGCGCTTGATCACAACCGCTACGATGTCTGGGTCATTCGCTGCAAAAGCAAGTGAGGCTGCGGGATTTCAGGCACGGTGAAGTCTGCTTTGAGTTCTTTGGCTTGCTGCAGACGGCGCTGGTAGGCGCTGCGGCTGATTTCAATCGCCCCCAGTGAAGCCAGGTGATCTGTGATGAACTGGGTGTCGCACAGAACAAAACCAGCCTGACGCAGCCGGTCTATCAGATAGGCTAAGGCGACCTTTGAAGCATCCCGCTGACGCGAGAACATGCTTTCACCGAAAAAGGCTCCGCCAAGTGAAACCCCGTAGACGCCACCTGCAAGCTGTCCTTGGTACCAGACCTCAAGGGAGTGTGCGTGGCCCATGTGGTGTAGATCCAGATAGCGTGCAAAGATCTCGGAATTGATCCAGGTGTCAGGGCGGTCAGCGCAGCCTTCCACGACACGGCTGAAGTTCCGGTTCACCGTTATCGTGAACCCACCATTGCGGATCCGTTTTGCCAGTGAGCGGGAGATGTGAAACCCATCAAGAGGCAGGATGCCGCGCCGCTTGGGGTCGACCCAGAAGATCTCTGGATCGTCGCGGTGCTCTGACATGGGAAAGATTCCCACGGAATAGGCCTGCAGCAAGAGTTGAGGGGTCAGCATGATATGGTCGGCCCCGATTGCCTGAAGGTATGGCGCCGCCTCGTTATCGTTTGGGTCGGAGCGCTTTTTTCGAGGGAGAACAGGTAGACAAAGTAGTTGCGGGGCGTACGAATGCACGCCCCGCCGTTCTTTTCGGCCTTATCCGGCCATGTTCTGTTCCAGCCAGCGTTCCAGCCAGTGGATGTCATAGTCACCCGTCAGCACGTCGCGTTCCTGCAGCAACGCATGGAACAGCGGCACAGTGGTATCCACGCCATCAACGATCAGCTCTCCAAGGGCGCGGCTCAGTCGGGCCAGCGCTTCGGGGCGGTCACGTCCATGGACGATCAGCTTGCCGATCAGACTATCGTAGTAGGGCGGGATGGAATAGCCGTCATATAGTGCCGAATCCATCCGAACGCCGAGACCACCTGGTGCATGAAACGCTGTGATCTTGCCGGGGCAGGGGGAAAAGTTCGGTAGCTTTTCCGCGTTGATGCGCACCTCGATGGCATGGCCATTGATCACCAGATCTTCCTGGGTGAACGATAGCGGCAGGCCGGCAGCCACGCGGATCTGTTCGCGGACCAGATCGACGCCAAAGATACCTTCGGTTACCGGGTGCTCCACCTGAAGGCGCGTGTTCATCTCGATGAAATAGAACTCGCCATCCTCATAGAGAAACTCGACGGTGCCCGCGCCGGAGTAGCCCATTTTGCCGATGGCATCTGCGCAGATCTTACCGATCCGAGCACGTTCTTCGGCACTGATCGAAGGTCCTGGTGCCTCTTCAAAGACCTTCTGGTGGCGGCGCTGCAGCGAGCAGTCCCGCTCGGCCAGATGCAGGCCGGTTTCCTTGCCATCGCCAAAGACCTGTACCTCGATGTGACGCGGCTTCTGGAGATACTTCTCCATGTAGACTTCGTCATTGCCAAAGGCTGCTTTGGCCTCAGAACGAGCGGTAGAGAAGGCCTGTTCCAGCTCGGCTTCGTCGCGGGCGACTTTCATGCCGCGCCCGCCGCCGCCGGCGGTGGCCTTGATGATAACCGGGTAACCCATGTCGGCGGCAGCAGCCTTGGCCGTGGCCAGATCCGGGACCCCGCCGTCCGAGCCCGGAACCACTGGAATGCCAAGCTCTTTGGCGGTCTCCTTTGCGGTGATCTTGTCACCCATGATGCGGATATGAGCAGCCGAGGGGCCGATGAAGGTCAGGCCGTGATCCTCGACGATCTGCACGAAATTGGCGTTTTCTGACAGGAAGCCATAACCGGGATGGATCGCCTGGGCGCCGGTGATCTCGCAGGCCGAGATGATCGCTGGGATGGAAAGGTAGCTTTGTGCCCCAGAGGGCGGGCCAATACAGACCGATTCGTCGGCCATGCGCACGTGCATCGCATCCGCATCGGCGGTTGAATGCACGGCGACCGACTGGATGCCCATCTCGCGGCAGGCACGGATCACGCGCAGGGCGATCTCACCGCGATTGGCAATCAGGATCTTGTCAAACATGGGGGATCCTTACTCGACGATGACCAGGGGGGATCCGAACTCCACGGCGGCGCCGTCTTCGACCAGAATGCGCTTCACAGTGCCGGATTTCGGCGCCGGAATGTGGTTCATGGTCTTCATGGCTTCGACGATCAAAAGTGTATCTCCCTCGCTGACGCTGTCGCCCACTTTTATGAAGGAGGGCGCGCCCGGTTCGGGCTGAAGATAAACCGTGCCGACCATCGGCGAGGTTACCGCGCCGGGGTGGCTGGCGGGATCTTCCGGAGCCTCGGCGGCAGCTGCCGGTGCGGCCGGAGCTGCAACAGGTGCGGCGGCAGGGGCAGGTGCGGCCTGAACCGCAGCCGGGGCGGCTGCAACAACGCTCTGGCGCGAGACACGCACGTTCAGGCTGTCGTCTTCGCCGTAATCCCTTTTGACCTGCAGTTCAGTCAGGTCGTTGTCGCGCAGCAGCTCGGCCAGCGCCTTGATGAATGCCACGTCAGCTTCGTGCGTTTTTTCTGTCATTTTGTCCTCAGCCGGTTCCGCCAAGCCTGCCATCATGTCGCAGGCGGCAAATCAGATGCGCTTATAGGCCAAGCTTTACCACAAGGAAAGCGCCACCGTTCATGCGGTGTTGTACTGCGCACAACATGGGGGCGGCGGCAGGGATTCGCAATCGGGGAACCGCTCAAAGCGGCATGCCGGTCAGTTTGGCGACCAGTTCGGGCAGCTTGCGGGCGCCGAATTTCTCCAGCAGATGCGCGCGATGGGTTTCGATCGTGCGATAAGACAGATCCAGCTTAGCGCCGATCTCCTTTGCCGACAGGCCCTTGCACGTGAGGATTGCCACCTCCCTTTCACGCGGGGTGAGACTGACGACCGGACGATCTTCCGAGATATCCGCAAAGGACCAGACCCCGGTTTGGAAAGGGGCCTCCGGGCTCACAGAGCGACCACGCACCCGGCACCAGAACAATTCGCCGGAACGGCGGCGCATGATGCGCTCGTCGCTATAACTGCCAGTGCGATGCTCTTCTTCCTGAAGTAGGGCGCCAATGCGATGAAACTCTTCCTGTGTCGGGTAGAGGTCGGCAATCAACAGGTTTTTATAGTCCTGCGGCTGTCCGCCAAAGGTGGCAGCGAACTGCAGGTTACAGCGTTTGATGACGCGGCTTTCCAGTACGGCAAGTCCAACAGGGGCATGGTCAAAGGCGATGTCTGTCATGGCCCCTATTAACCGGGTATTTTTGCGGAATTGAAGGGCCGAGGGGGGCATGAGAGGGTAAATTTGTCGCCAGACAGACGCGCGACATGGGAGGATGACAATGAATATCGGTCTTTGGCTGGCCCGCCGGGCGGCAGCGGACGGCGCGCGCCCCGCGCTGTTTCTCGGGCAGGATCTGGTGGCGGATTACCAGGATTTTCACGAGCGCGCCGCGCGAGTGGCAAGCTGGCTGATTGACAAGGGCATCCAGCCGGGAGACCGGGTTGCGATCTTCATGAAGAATTGCCCCGATTACCTGATCACGCTTTATGGCATCTGGTATGCCGGGGCCGCCGCAGTGCCGATCAATGCCAAGCTGCACGGGCGCGAGGCGGCCTATATCCTGACCGATTCCGGGGCGCGGCTGGTCTTTACCTCGCCAGGACTGGATGCGGCCTTGGCCGAGGCAGAGGCGGCGGTTGAGGTCGTCGATCTCTCCAGCGATGACTATGCCTCTGCCAAGGCCGCGGAGCCTGTGGATGGGCCCCTGCGGCGGGCGCCAGAGGATCTGGCCTGGCTGTTCTATACTTCGGGCACCACGGGCAGGCCCAAGGGGGTGATGATCACGCATCGGATGCTGGTTGCAGTTTCACTGGCCTATTTCACGGATGTGGACCAGGCCACCGGTGAAGACCAGATCCTCTATGCCGCGCCGATGAGCCATGGCGCGGGGCTCTACAACATGCTGCATGTGCTGGTGGGCGCGGCGCATGTCTGCCCTGCCTCTGGCGGCTTTGACGAGGCAGAGATTTTCGACCTGGCGGAGCATTTTGGCCGGGTGCAGATGTTTGCAGCGCCAACCATGGTGACCCGCATGACAGCAGTGGCAAAAAAGACCGGGCGCACCGGCAGGGGCCTGCGTACCGTGGTCTATGCAGGCGGGCCGATGTATCTGGCGGACATCATCGACGCGGTGGATCACTTCGGTCCCATCTTCGTGCAGATCTACGGTCAGGGGGAATGCCCGATGGGTATCACCGCCTTGCCACGTCACGATGTGATCGACCGCACGCATCCTGGCTGGCGGGCGCGCCTTGCCGGCGTGGGCCGCGCCCAAAGCCCGGTGGAGGTGCAGATCGGCACGCCCAAGGGCCAGATCCTGCCGCCGGGCAGCATCGGAGAAATCATGGTGCGCGGCGATGCGGTGATGCCGGGCTATTGGAACAACCCCAAGGCCAGCGCCGAGACGCTGAAGGACGGCTGGCTGATGACCGGCGACATGGGGGTGATGGACGCAGCGGGCTATCTGACGCTTCAGGATCGCTCCAAGGACATGATCATCACCGGCGGCTCCAACGTCTACCCCCGCGAGGTGGAGGAGGTGCTTTTGATGCATCCGGGTGTGCAGGAGGTTTCTGTCGTGGGGCGCAAGCATGCTGACTGGGGCGAAGAGGTGGTGGCCTTCATTGTCGGAGATGCATCAAGCGCCGAGCTGGACGCGCTCTGCAACGATCAGATCGCACGCTTCAAACGGCCGAAGGCCTATATCTCCGTGCCGGATCTGCCCAAGAACAACTACGGCAAGGTCCTGAAGACCGAGCTGCGCAAGAGGCTGGAGGAAAAACGATGACGGATCTGAATGGAAAGACGGCGCTGGTGACAGGATCGGTGCAGGGCATTGGCCTTGCCATCGCAAAGGAACTGGCTGCGGCAGGTGCGCGTATCGCCGTGCATGGCATCGCGGATGCTGAAACGGCAGAGGTGGCAGTTCGGACTTTGCAGCAGGCTGGTTCGCCAGAGGCACGGTTCTTTGACGGAGATCTGAGCAACCCGACAGAGATCGACGGGTTGATGGAGGCCGTGAGCGCTTGGGGCGGGGCAGACATCGTTGTGAACAATGCCGGTATCCAGAAGACCGCGCCTTTGGCGGAGATGCCGCGGGAGACCTGGGATGCGATCTTGGCGGTGAACCTCTCGGCAGCCTTTCACATCATGCAGGCGGCCCTGCCGGGGATGGCATCACGCGGCTATGGCCGGGTGATCAATATCGCCTCGGTCCACGGGCTGGTCGCGAGCAAGGACAAGGCACCCTACGTGGCGGCGAAATTCGGCCTTGTTGGGCTCAGCCGTGTTGCGGCGCTGGAATATGCCAGTCAGGGGGACCGCAGCAGTGGTGGCGTTACCGTGAACTGCATCTGCCCGGGTTGGACCGAAACCGCGATCATCGAACCGCAGGTGGCGGCGCGGGCGGCGCAGATGGGCGGGGACCGGGCGGCGGGTATTTCTGATCTGCTCAGCGAGAAACAGCCCAGCCAGCGCCTGTCGGATCCTTCGGAAATTGGCGCATTGGCGCTGTGGCTATGCGCGCCGGTGGCCCATAACGTCACCGGAACCGCAATTCCCGTGGATGGAGGCTGGACCGCGCAGTAAGTGGTTTAACCCTGTCCGGGTTCCTGCGGGCGTTGCCCCATCATGGTGTCGATCAACAGACTCATCAATTCGGCCCGGTTGGCGCTGCCCGATTTGCGGTAGATCGCATTGAGCTGCGCCTTCACCGTGCCCTCGGCACTGCCGCGCATCTGGGCGATCTCTCCCGTGGTAAGCCCCTTGATGAGGAAAGTCGCCACATCACGTTCGGCGGGTGTCAGGTTCCATGCGGTGAATTCTGCATCGATCACCTCCTGGATAGCGCCCTGGGCGCTGCGCAGGCTGTGTTCCAGGTGGGCCTTGCGCCGCAACAGCCACATCAGGATGCGTCCCTCAACAACGATGGCGGCGATCAGGCCGAAGGTGGCGATGGCTTCGAGAAAGGCGTGGCGGCCCTCGGTCTCCATGGCGTCGGGCATCAGAATGTCCGCCACGATATCGCCTAGGAAGATCGCCGCACAGATGGACTGCACGACGATCAGTGCGATCAGCACAATGGGTTTGGCCGGATCGGTTCGGGTACTGCTCAAGACCGGGGCTCCGTATCGGGTGTCGGCATCTCCTTGTATCCCGTGATCATCGCACGGGCCAGATTGATCCGCGTACGGCGGCTTTCGAAAATGACCGCGCCCACGTGCAGCACCACAGAGATTTCGGCCCAGATGACCAGTGCCTCATGCAGCTCTTCCGGCCATTCGGTACCCCAGAACATGTCGGTGGTCATCAGATAGCCGCTCAATCCGATGCCGATGAGGCCAAGCAGCAGATTGTAAATCATTAGCGCCCCGAGAGGGGAATGGCCCTTGTGGGCATTGGTCCGTCCGGTGGCGATCTCGGTCAGCTGCTCTACCGCGCCCGATGGGCTTGGAGGAAAGCTGGCAAACCGCGCATATCGGGTGCCGAGCAACCCCCAGACCAGCCGGAGGACGACAAGTCCCAGAGCCACATAACCCAAGGTCTCGTGGAGTGCCGCATCGGGATCGATGACTAGCGCGTTGAGAAAGAAGAGGATGACAAGCGACCAATGAAACAGCCGAACCAGCGGATCCCAGACATAGTGTTGTTGCATGGCAGGCTCCTCCAGTTGGGAAAATGGGGCAGGGCGGCCCGTGCGGCGCCTGCCTGATCGCGCGTCGATGGGATCAGTCTTCCTTGATGCGGATGATTTCCATTTTGTCGTTCATGTAGATTTCCAGTTTCTTGCCGTCCTTGATGGCGTAGGCCTCGTAAAGGCCGTCTTCCTTCTCGATCTTGCGCACCTCGTAGCCCTGTTCGGTGAGGGTGGAGCGGATCTCGGCTTCGACCTCGGCGCTGGGCTTGCCGTCGGAGGCAAAGCCGACGGTGGGAATCATGAGGGCCAGGACGAGGGCTTTAGCGGTACGTGCGAACATATGCGGTCTCCTTTAGGTAAGGGGGACCGCTAAGGAGGCGGATCCCGTGTCGTCAACATCGGAGAGAAAGCAGCGGGTGCGAATAGGCGGGAAGGTGGACGGCACTCGGCTGCAAGCCGTTTATAACTCCGGTTTACGGGTGGCCGGGCTTTAACGCGCATGAAAAAAGGGCCGCCTCATTCAAAGACGGCCCTCGAGGGATCCGCACCAGCCAGAAGGCCAGGGCGACGGGGATATGAAGGTGTCAGATAGCCAGGTATTCGGCGCGCAGATCGGCGTTTTCCAGAACCTCCGATGCGGTGCCATCAAATACGATTCCGCCGGTATCCAGGATCACCGCCCGATCGGCGAGTTCCAGCGCGCGCACGGCATTCTGTTCCACCAGGATCGTGGTCATACCCTGTTCCTTGATGTGGATGAGGGTCTTTTCGATCTCATCCACGATCACCGGTGCTAGGCCTTCGTAGGGTTCGTCCAGCAAAAGCACCTTGATGTCACGGGCCAGCGCGCGGGCAATGGCCAGCATTTGCTGCTCACCGCCCGAAAGGGTTACGCCTTCTTGCTTGCGCCGCTCGCCAAGGCGGGGGAACAGGTCATACAGGCGCTCGATCGACCAGCCGATGGGCGGGGCGATCTGGGCCAGCTGCAGGTTCTCCTCGACCGTGAGGCCGGGGATGATGCGGCGATCCTCTGGCACCAAGCCCAGACCGGCGGTTGCGGCTTCGTGGCTGGACATCAGGTGCAGGGGCTGGTGATCGAGCCAGATCTCGCCCTGGGTGACCTGCGGATCCCCGATACGCGCGATCGAGCGCAGGGTCGAGGTTTTGCCCGCACCATTGCGGCCCAGCAGGGCGAGGATCTCGCCTTCGTGGACGTTGAAGTTGATGCCCTGCACGATGTAACTCTCGCCATAGTAGGCATGCATGTCCCAGACCGACAGGAAGGCCGGAGCCGTGGTAGCCTGGTTGGCGTTCTTGGAGAAATCCGGTTTGACGTTCATCTGTCTCTCTCCTTATGCGCTTTCGCCCAGATACGCTTCGCGCACCTTGGGATTGCCGCGGATGTTTTCCGGATCGTCCTCGACCAGAGGGGTACCCTGGGCCAGAACGGTGATCCGGTTGGCAAGGCTGAACACCACGTGCATGTCGTGTTCGATGATGGCGATGGTGATGTCGCGCTCTTCCGAGATCTGTTTCAGCAGATCGATGGTATTGTTGGTATCGGCCCGCGCCATGCCGGCGGTGGGTTCGTCCAACAGCAACAGGCGCGGCTCCTGGGAAAGGCACATGCCGATCTCAAGGCGACGCTTGTCACCGCGCGACATGGCGGCGGCATGCATGTGCCGCTTGTCCGCCATGTTCATCTCAACCAGCATCTGTTCGGCCTTTTCCAGCACATCCTTCTGCTCCGAGATTGAGCGAATGGCGTTCAGCTCAAACGCGCCGTCCCGTTTCGCAAAGCAGGGGATCAGCATGTTTTCCATCACCGTCAGATCGCCAAAGATCTCTGGTGTTTGGAACACGCGGGAGATGCCCATCTGGTTGATTTCATAAGGCGCACGCCCCAGCACGGACTGGCCGTCGAACATCACTGACCCGGTGTCCGGGATCAGCTTGCCGACGAGGCAGTTCAAGAGGGTGGATTTGCCCGCCCCGTTCGGCCCGATAATGGCGTGAACGGAGTTTTCCTTGACGCTGAGGTTCACTTCCGACAGGGCCTGAAGGCCGCCGAACCGCTTACCTACGTTTTTGACTTCGAGGATACCCATTGGTCAGTCTCCTTATTCCGCAGGTTCGGTTTTGCCGTCGGCAGAGGTCTTGCCGGACTTGCGACCCTTGATCCAGGCCGCGATGCGTTGACCACCTTCGACCAGGCCACCGGGCAGGAAGATCACAACCATCATGAACAGAATGCCAAGCGTCAGATGCCAGCCTTTGCCGATGAACGGGTAAAGGATCGCCACGATGAAGTCCTCAAGCCCGTCGGGCAGGAAGGCGAACCATTCGTGCAGAATGGTGGCATTGATCTTCGAGAAGATGTTCTCGAAATACTTGATGAAGCCTGCGCCCAAGACGGGTCCGATCAGGGTGCCGGCACCGCCGAGGATGGTCATCAGGACGACTTCACCGGATGCGGTCCACTGCATACGCTCGGCGCCTGCCAGCGGGTCCATCGAGGCCATCAGTCCACCGGCGAGGCCGGCATACATGCCCGAGATCACAAAGGCCGCTAGCGTATAGGGGCGGGTGTTCAACCCGGTGTAGTTCATCCGCTGCTGGTTCGACTTCACAGCCCGCAGCATCATGCCAAAGGGCGAGCGGAAAATGCGGATGGCCAGGTAGAAAGAGGCGATCAGGACCAGCGCACTGAAGTAGTAGCCGACGTTGAAAGTAAAGGTCCAGCTGCCGATGGCCATGTCAAAGCTGTCGCGCATCTCTAGCCCAAACAGACCGGGCACCGGGATGTTGCCTTCCGGCGTCTGGCTTTGACCAAGGATCCGCGGATCGTCCAGCGCCAGTTGTAGGCCGGTTTCACCGCCGGTGATCGGTGTCAGAACCGAATAGGCCAGGGCGAACATCATCTGCGCAAAGGCCAGCGTCAGGATCGAGAAATAGATCCCTGAACGTCGCAGGCTGATGAAACCGATCAGCAGCGAGAACAGGCCAGCCACTATCACCGACAGGATGATGGCGGGGATGACGTTCATGCTCAGTAGTTTGAACATCCAGACCGCTGCATAGGAGCCGACCCCCAGAAAGGCCGCATGGCCGAAGGACAGGTAGCCGGTGAGGCCGAAGAGAATGTTGAAGCCGATGGCGAAGATTCCGAAGATCACGAAGCGCTGCATCAGGTCGGGGTAGCCCGCGTTGAACTGTGCCATGGCGCTATCGGCCGGGAACGGGTTCAGGATGAAGGGGGCGAACAGGGTCAGCACCGCCACCGTGATCAGCAGGGTAAGGTCGGATTTTTCCAGTTTACGCATGGTCTTAGTCCTCCATCACGCCTTTACGGCCCATCAGGCCACGCGGACGGGTCAGCAGAATGATGATGGCGACCAGATAGATGATGACCTGGTTGATGCCGGGGATGATGTCGATGACTTCCCGCATGGAGGCAAAGCTTTCCAATACGCCCAGCAGGAAGCCGGCGAGGACCGCTCCGGGCAAAGAGCCCATGCCGCCGACAACCACGACGACGAAGGACAGCACGAGGAAGTCCATGCCCATATGGTAGTTGGGAGAGTTGATCGGCGTGTACATGACGCCCGCAAGGCCCGCCACGGCGGCGGCGATGCCGAACATGATGGTGAAACGGCGGTCGATGTTGATGCCCAGAAGGCCCACGGTCTCGCGGTCTGCCATACCGGCCCGCACAACCATCCCGAAGGTGGTGAACTGCAGGAAGGCAAAGACGCCACCGATGATCACGGCTGCAAAGGCGAAGTAGATGATCCGCCAGTAGGGGTAGATGATGACATTGGGATCAAAGCCGATCATCGCACCGAAATCGAGCGAGCCCTTAAAGGCCTCGGGTGCCGGGGTCGGGATCGGGTTTGCACCGTAGAAGTATTTGATCACTTCCTGCAGGACGATCGCGAGGCCAAAGGTCACCAGGATCTGGTCCGCATGCGGGCGCTTGTAGAAGTGCTTGATCAGCCCGCGTTCCATGATGACCCCGACCAGAATCATGATCGGGATCGCAAACAGCACCGACAGCGGCACGGCCCAGTCTATGATGGCATCGCCCACAGACACTCCGAAGATGTCGTGCACATAAGGCACCTCTACCTTCAGCGGGTTGCCGAGAAAGTCTTTCTGGGTTTCGTCGATGATCGTGTGGCTCAGTGTCAGGATACGGCTCAGCGTCACTGCACAGAAGGCACCGATCATGAACAGGGCGCCATGGGCGAAGTTCACAACGCCCAATGTGCCGAAGATAAGTGTTAGCCCCAGCGCAATCAGCGCATAGGCCGAGCCCTTGTCGAGCCCGTTCAGGATTTGAAGGATTATGGCGTCCATTGTCCCACCCTTGGAAAGTGTGAGTGCATAAAGCGAAAAGCCCGTGAAAAGGGCGTCTTTGGGGGAAGTGGTCAAAGAGGGCGGGGGCCGTCATGAATGAGAGCCCGCCGCCCGTTTGTTCACGTTCAGATCAAGGCGCGGATCTTAGGCGCCGTTGTTGCAGGTACCCAAGGCACCGCCCTGGAACTGCGGGTGGTTCGGATCATAGGTGACCTGGGCCGCCGGGGTGACTTCCACGATCTCCAGAAGGTCGAATTCGGAGGTCGGGTTTTCCTTACCCTTCACAACGAGCACGTCCTTGAAGCACTGGTGGTCGGCGCCACGATAGAGCGTCTTGCCGTTGCCCAAACCGTCGAACTCGAAGTCTTCCAGCGCTTCAGCAACCGCGCAGGGCGCGAAGGAGCCGGCACGCTCGACGGCGTCCGCATAGAGCATGGTCTGCACATAGCAGGTGTGCGCGGCCTGGCTCGGCGGGAAGCCGTATTTCGTGCCAAACGAACGCACGAAGGCCTTGGAGCCTTCATCCTGCAGAGACCAATGCCAGTTGGTGGAGCCGAAGATGCCCTTCACGTTGGCGCCCGCACCCTTTGCCATCAGGCGGGAATAGAGCGGAACGATGATCTGGAAGTCCTTGCCGTTGACCTGCTTGTCGCGAAGGCCGAACTGAACCGCGTTGGTCAGCGAGTTCACCATGTTGCCGCCGTAGTGGTTCAGAACCAGCGTGTCGGCGCCGGACTGCAGAACCGGAGCGATATAGGACGAGAAATCGGTCTGCGTCAGCGGGGTTTTCACTGCCGCGACGGTCTCCCAGCCCATGGCTTCGGTCGAGGATTTCACCGCTTCCTCGGTGGTGTAACCCCAGTTGTAGTCCGCGGTCAGGTGATAGGCCTTGCGGTCTGCGCCATAGGCATTTTTCAGCACCGGTGCCAGCGCAGCGCCGGACATGTAGGAGTTGAAGAAATGACGGAACCCGTTGGCGCGCTTGTCCTTGCCGGTGGTGTCGTTGGAGTGGGTCAGACCCGCCATGAAGATCACGCCTGCTTCTTGGCAGAGCGCCTGCACGGCCACGGCCACGCCGGAGGATGAACCGCCGGTGATCATGATGGCGCCATCTTTTTCGATCATCGACTTGGCCGATGCGCGGGCGGCGTCAGATTTGGTCTGTGTGTCGCCGGTGACGTATTTGACTTCCTTGCCCAGGATGCCGTTGCCTTTCAGCGCCTTGGAGCTGAAGGTGTTCATCATGCCGCCGTCGCCGCCGCCATTGAGGTGCTCAACTGCCAGCTGGTAGGCGCGCAGCTCGTCGGCACCTTCGTCCGCATAGGGGCCGGTCTGCGGTACGTTGAAGCCGAGGGTCACGGTGCTGCCGGTCGGCTCGTTTGTATATGCATGTGCGCTCTGCGCGGTGAAGATCGTGGGCAATGCCACGCCGGCACCCATCAGCGCACCAGATTTCAGTACCCCGCGACGCGAGACATCAGATTTGGACATGTAATCCTCCCTTAAGATTTTAACGCCAGGCAGCTCCTCACTTCCGCTCGGCGTTGGCACGGTTCTCGTGCAAAATCAGTATGAGGGCTGCTTGTAAAAACGCGCAATAAATCCTTTGTAATTCAGGCTTATTGTGTAAATAACTGAACAGTATTCCGTGGTGTTCTGTAAATTTTTTTATGCCGCACCGCGGAAAGTGGTTGAAATAGCGCCCTTTTGGGGCAGAGGTCTGCAATGACACGTGATACCCTCACCGGCAGCAGAATTCGTGAGCGCCGCCTCATCCTCGGGATGCGTCAGGCGGAACTGGCGCGGGCGGCGGGCATTTCCGCTTCCTATCTCAATTTGATCGAGCATAACCGGCGCAGAATCGGCGGTAAACTCCTGGTGGACATCGCACAGGTGCTTGGAGTTGAGCCTTCGATGTTGAGCGAGGGGGCAGAAGCCGCCCTGATTGCAAACTTGCGCGAAGCGGCTGTGGACAGTGGCGTGCCCGTGGTGGAGCTCGACCGGGCCGATGAATTCGCCGGTCGTTTTCCTGGGTGGTCCGAAGTTCTGGCCAGCAGTCACCGCCGCATTGCCACGCTTGAGCGGACCGTTCAGACTCTGTCCGACCGGCTCACGCATGATCCGCATCTGGCTGCCTCGCTGCACGAGGTTCTGTCCACGGCAGCGGCGATCCGTTCGACCGCGTCGATCCTTGCGGAAACCGGTGAACTTGAGGCCGAATGGCGTGACCGGTTCCATAAGAATCTGAATGAGGATTCGCGCCGCCTGGCAGAAAGCAGCCGCGCCCTGGTCAGCTTTCTCGATGAAAGCAATGCGGGTGCGGACCGGCGGGGCGTGCCGCATGAAGAGGCCGAAGCCTATTTCCTGGCGCAGGGGTATCACTTCCCGGCTCTCGAGGAAGGTACGGCCACACCGGAGGAACTCATCGCGGATGCGGCGGATCTGGTTAGCGACTCCGCTCGTCTGATTGCGCGGGGGGCTTTGGAGCAGTACCAGCGTGATGCTCGCTCCTTGCCGCTTGAGCCTTTGAAGGTTGCCATAGGAGAAGAGGGAATAGATCCTGCAGTCTTGGCACGTCGGTTCGGGTGCGATCTGCCGACGGTTCTTCGGCGTCTTGGCCTTTTGCCGTTCGAGATCCTCGGGCAAGAGGCCGGCTTGGTCATCTGTGATGCGTCAGGTTCGATCCTGGTCCGTAAGCCTGTTACGGGTTTTGCTTTGCCGAGGTTTGGCGCTTCCTGCCCTCTTTGGCCCATCTACACGGCGCTGTCACGTCCGCATGTTCCGGTGCGCCGCAATGTGGTTCAGCAGGGGCGTTCGGCGCTGGCCTTTGAGTGTCTGGCCGTCGCCTGGGAGCGGATCACACCGGATTTCGACAGTGATCCGCTCTACCATGCGGTGATGCTGATCCTCCCGCAAAGCGACGTGCCGGAAAGGGCACAGCCGGTGGGGGCAAGCTGCCGGATCTGTCCGCGCCGTGGCTGCCCCGCTCGACGTGAGCCATCTATTCTGAAGGAAGAGTTTTGACAGCCGCCAGCCTCGGGGGCTAGTCTGGCGCGACATCAAAATATGCGCTGGGGTCAAACAGGTCCAGGGAGCGGCGCTGGGAGGAAAATCTGCCAATGAGCAGACATGTGATTCTAATCGAGGATGAACCGAATATCACCGAGGCGATCCGGTTCCTTCTCACCCGCGACGGCTGGAGCGTAGATGCCCATGCCGACGGTTCGGACGCGGTCGAGGTGATCGAGGCCGCACAGCCGGATCTGGTGATCCTGGACCTGATGCTGCCGGGCAAGAGCGGTCTTGAAATCATCCGCGAGCTGCGCGAAGTCGAAAGTCTGAAGGCGCTGCCAGTGCTGATGCTGACCGCGCGGGGGCAGATGAAGGATCGTGAAATGGCCGAGCGGGCAGGGGTGACCCGTTTCATGACCAAGCCCTTTTCCAATGCGGAGGTGCTGACCGCCGTGCGCGATCTACATGCCCAAGCCAGCCGCCAATGAGCTTCAGCCGTTTCAAAGCAGCTCGTCAGGTCTATCGGCATGAGCGAGCACGGATATGGCCATGATCCGCGGGGACGGGGCCGGGCGGCAGGACGAAATAACCGCGCCCTTTGTGGAACGACGCACGTATCGCCGTCGTCGTCTCATGGATATCGCCCGCCTGTTGCCAATTCTCGGTGCGGTGCTCTTTGCCATCCCGTTGATGTGGCCTGACCCTGATCCCTATCCTGCGCCCGGCAGTCACGGTGGCATGCGCATGTCCTCGGCCATCACATACGTCTTTCTGGTCTGGGCCGGGTTGATTGCTATCAGCCTTGGATTTGGTGAAGCGGTGCGGCATTGGGCGGCGCATTGGACGGCTGGCGGCCACTCCGAAGCGGACCTTGAGCGGGAGCGCGCGCTGGCTGGCGAGCAAGACACCGGTCGTCCTTTGGTGGATGCAAAGGACGACTGATGGCCTCGCTCAACGTACTTGCACTGGTCTGCCTGGGCTACGTTGCGTTCCTGTTTTTTATCGCATTCCTGGCCGACAGGATGGCCAGCCGCGGCGTGAGCGCCGCCTGGATGCGATCGCCACTGACCTATACGCTGTCACTGTCGATCTACTGCACGGCATGGACGTTCTACGGCGCAGTCGGCTATGCGGCCAGGTCGGGGCTTGAGTTCGTCACCATCTATCTGGGGCCAACGTTGGTCATGGTGGGCTGGTGGTGGGGCTTGCGCAAACTGGTCAGGGTGGGGCGCAGCCAGCGGGTGACCTCCATCGCCGACCTTTTGTCAGCCCGATACGGAAAGTCCAATACACTGGCGATCGGCGTTACCGTGCTCGCAGTGATCGGCGTCACGCCTTATATTTCCTTGCAGTTGCAGTCGATTACCCTTTCGTTTTCGATCTTTGCTGAAGCAGATCCCCTGCGCAGCCTCAACGAGACGACAACGGTTCTTTGGGTCGCGGTTGGCCTTGCGGTCTTTGCGATCCTCTTCGGGACCCGAAATCTAAATGCAAACGAGCGCCATCACGGAGTGGTGACGGCCATCGCGCTTGAGGCGGTAGTGAAACTGGTTGCTCTTTTGGCAGTCGGGATCTTCGTGGTCTGGGGTATTGCTGGCGGAGTGTCTGAGACCTTTGCGCGTATCGATGCGTCGCGCATCGGTCAGTGGCAGGTCGACGGAGGTCGCTGGGCAACGATCACTTTCCTGTCGGCGGCGGCCTTTGTCTGTCTTCCACGGATGTTTCAAGTGATGGTGGTGGAGAACGAGGACGAGCGTCACCTGCGCGTCGCGGCCTGGGCCTTTCCGCTGTATCTTATGCTGATGTCGCTATTCGTGGTGCCGATTGCGGCCATCGGCCTTGAGCTGCTGCCGGAGGGGTCTAACCCGGATCTCTTCGTCCTGACCTTGCCGCTGGCGCAAGGCCAGCAGGGGTTGGCGATGCTGTCGTTCCTGGGTGGGTTTTCTTCGGCGACCTCAATGGCGATCGTCGCGGCCATGGCGCTGTCGACCATGGTGTCGAACCATATCGTGACGCCGATCTGGCTGCGCACGCAAGGGCCGGGCGCCTCGGTGTCGGGAGATGTGCGCAACGTTGTGCTGTTCACGCGGCGGATCACGATCGCGGTCATCATGCTCCTTGGCTATTTCTACTACAAGCTGTCGGGCGGTGGCGCTGCGCTTGCAGCCATCGGTCTGATTTCATTCGCCGGGGTGGCGCAGATTTTGCCAGCCCTGGTTGGGGGCCTGTTCTGGCGCGGCGCAACGCGGATCGGCGCTCTTGCGGGAATCAGCACGGGCTTTGCCATCTGGCTTTATACGATGTTGCTGCCCACTTTGGGCGGAGGGGTTCTTCCTGATAGTGTCTTGGCCAATGGTCTGTTCGGCCTTTCATGGCTCCGCCCGCATGCGCTTTTTGGGATTGAGGCGCTAGATCCCACTGTGCATGCGGTCATCTGGTCCATGAGCCTGAATGCCGTTGTCTTCTGCGCAGTGTCTCTTGCCAGCTTTCCCAGCCCGATGGAGCGCTTGCAGGGGGCTCAGTTTGTCAATGTATTCGATCATTCGTCCGGTCCGCGTGGCTGGACAGGCTCCTTTGCGCAAAGCGAGGATCTTATGGTCATGTCCCAGAGGATCCTGGGCGCGACCGAGGCGCAGGCATTTTTCCAGCGCGAACTGGCTAGGCAAGGTGGGCGCGGCAGCCTGCCAGAGCCCACTCCGGAGTTTCTCGAGCGGCTCGAGCGAGAGCTCAGCGCTTCGATTGGGGCAGCTGCGGCCCATGCGATGATCGGGCAGATCGTCGGGGGATCCTCTGTTTCTGTTGAAGATCTCTTGGCTGTTGCCGATGAGACCGCGCAGATGCTGGAGTATTCCAGCCGTCTTGAGATGCAATCGGCCGAACTTTCGCGTACTGCCCGCAAGTTGCAGGAAACAAACGAAAAGCTCACGCAGATCTCCGAGCAGAAAGACGCTTTTCTGAGCCAGGTCAGCCATGAATTGCGCACGCCGATGACCTCGATCCGAGCGTTTTCCGAAATTCTTCGGGACGATGATACCCTCGATCAGGAGGGCAAGTCGCGCTACGCAAGTATTATCCACGACGAGGCTTTGCGCCTGACACGTCTACTCAACGATCTTCTCGATCTGAGTGTTTTGGAAAGCGGTCAGGTGAGCCTCAACATGACCGAGGGCACTTTGCAGGAAGTGCTGGATCATGCGGTGTCCACGGCCGTTGCTGGATTTGACAGGCCAATCCGGGTCTTGCGCGATACTGCGGATGAGGTCGTTGAGATCCGTTCGGATCTGGACCGATTGGCGCAGGTCTTTATCAACTTGATCGCGAATGCACAGAAATACTGCGATGCGGAAAACCCGGAGCTATCGATCAGTGTCTCTCGTCAGGATGAAGTGCTGATCATCGATTTCGTCGACAACGGCAGTGGCATCTCGCCTGAGTTCCAGCAGATGATTTTCGAGAAATTCTCGAGGGTTAGCCCAGAGCGTGCAGGAGGAGCCGGGCTTGGGCTGGCGATTTGCCGCGAGATTATTCAGCGACTGGACGGGGATATTTCCTATCTGTCTGGGCGTCTTGGCGGTGCCTTCCGCGTGACGCTGCCTTTGGTGAGCGAAAATGCCGCTTTAGGCTGATAACCCGCTTCGAAATAAAGGTATTGGTAACCCTATGCGGTCTAAAACAGAGACAAGAGGCGGCAAGGTTTCAGGTTCAGTACGTATGTCCGATACGACAACTCAGGATTCGGCAGGCAGCAAGGCGGGGGTTCTTGCGCGCAAGCTGGCGGCGACCAAGGAAGGGTCAGGAACTCTGAAGAGTTCTTTGACACTCAAGGCGCTGCGCAGATCTTTGGCACGTTCGGCGGCTGACCTGTGTGACCTTCCCTTGGCTGTATTGGCTGCGCGTCAGGCCAACCGCACTCCTGAGGAGCTACCCGAGCACCTTTCTGACAAGCATTTGCTGGTGGTTCTTGATGGGCCCAACGGCCGGATTGGGGCGGCAACGCTGGATGCTGCGCTGGTCACCGCGCTGATCCAAAAACAGACCATCGGGCAGGTCATGGGTAAGGCGCCGTCCGAACGGCACTATACGCCAACTGACGCTGCGATGACTGCGGAATTCCTGGAAACTGCCCTAAAAAAGGTCGTGGCGATGCTCGAAGGGCAGTCCGATCAAGCGATTTTCTCCGGTTATCGCTTCGGTGCCCAGGTCGAAGACGTGCGCAGCCTTGCTCTGGGTCTTGAAGCCGAAGACTACCGCGTGCTGTCTATGACGGTTGACCTAGCAATCGGTGCGATGCAGGGGGAGCTGAACCTGATCCTGCCTGAGCCAACGCCCGAAGAGTTGGGCCATGGCGGTGCATCAGGGCCGTCGCTTGGGCGCAACATGGGCGCGATGCGCGCTGAACTTTCTGCGGTTTTGTGCAAGATGCGTGTGCCCGCGAACGAATTCACGGGTCTCAAGGTGGGCGATGTTCTGCCTCTGGATCAGGCGTTTTTGTATGAGACGGATCTTTTGGCCGTCGGTGGACAATCCATCGCTCAGGGTCGGCTGGGACAGTTGAATGGATCGCGCGCTGTGCGCCTCAATCAGCCGCGCACCAAATTGGTCGGAGACATGGACGCGGGCGACATGGCCTTCTCTGATGGTGTGGGTGCAGATGCATTGCCGACCCCTGATGACATGCCGACCATCGACCTTGGCATTGCAGCCGAGGATCTGCAGGATCCGCTGGACAATAGTTTTGGCGGCGGACTGGACGGCGATTTTGACACGGGCGGTCTGGGCGAAATGGGCGGTGGCCTTGGTGGTGATCTTGGCGGTGACCTTGGTGCCGGTCTGGGCGGTGACCTTGGTGGCGATCCGGGCGGTGACCTTGGTGCCGGTCTGGGTGGTGATCTTGGAGGCGATCTTGGCGGTGACCTGTCAGAAGGCTTGGGCGACTTGCCGGCGCTTCCCGAAGCCAATCTCGACGGGTTTGATCCTGACGATGCCGCGGCTGAAATATCCAAGCTTGCGGGTCTTGGTTCAGGCTAGGTCGCTAAGAATGCCTTCTTGGATGTCTTGGCCGACTGCGGCGCAGCCCGGGCGATTAAGATGTCTCAAAGAATACAAAAAGATAAGACCCCGGCCAAAATGTGCCGGGGTCTTTGTCTTTGTGAGTGGTGGTGGGTCTTCTAAATTAGGTCTGAACGATAGTTGGGGTCAGCCAGAGGCCGCTTCAAGAGCCGGGCGCAATCCGTCGAGCGCGTAACCGGCTGCAGCGGTCTTGGCCAGCACTTCGTCAGCGCCGAGGTCCTTGGCTTGGCCCAGGGCCCAGACGACGGAAGAACGGGTGCCAGAGGCGCAGTAGGCCAGAACCTGACCATCTGCTCCCTCGTAAAGCGCGCGTTGGCGTGCAACGTTTTCAGGCGTCATGGTCTGATGCGTCAGCGGCAGCTGCTCAAATTGCAGTCCTGCGGCTTCGGCTGCAGCCCGGATCGTTTTGGCCTGGTGGCTTGGTGGCACTTCTTCGTCGGGGCGGTTGCAGATCACCAGCTTGAAACCGGCTTCTGCGATTGCGGGAATGTCTTCGACCGAAATCTGCGGCGAGACGGCGTAGCGGGGGGTGATGTCACGAGCTTGCATGGCAGTCCTTTACGCCTTTGCTGCGAGGCGGTCCAGTTGTGTGCCGACCGGAGCGGAAATCAGCATGCCTGCGGACATGGCCGCCAGGAACAGAACGCCTTCCCAGCCGTTATAGGTCAGAGATGCGAGAGCCGGTCCAGGACACAATCCGGCTAGGCCCCAGCCCATACCGAACAGCACGGAGCCGGTGACAAGCCGGTGGTCCAGTTCCGGACGCGCTGTAGGGAAGTCGCCGCCGACCAGCGGTTTGCGACCATGGGTCAAACGCCAAGCAAAGAACATCGGGATGACCGCACCGCCCATCACGAAGGCCAGCGTGGGATCCCAGTCGCCAAAGACATCAAGCCAGCCCTGCACCTTGGTGGTGTCAGTCATGCCCGAGATGAACAATCCGCCGCCAAAGAGGCTGCCCGCGACAATAGAAAGGATAAGACGCATCAGATCAGCCCCAGTACATGACGGAAGATGGCAAGTGTCAGGCCACCCGCCAGGATGTAAAAGACGGTCGCAACGATGCCGCGCAGCGAAAAGCGGGAGATGCCGCAAACGCCGTGGCCTGAGGTGCAGCCATTGGCGATGCGGGTGCCAACGCCGACCAGCAGGCCTGCAGCAATGATCACCCAGATGTTAGAGGTCATGTGGGTGTCGATCTCGACATTATAGATCGGCCAGAGGATCAGTGGCGTTACGATGACGCCGACCAGAAAGGCAACCCGTTCCCAAAGGCTGTTCCAGCCGCTGCCATCGATCAGGCCTCCGAAAATGCCGCTCGCGCCCATGACGCGGCCATTTCCCAAAAGATAGACGGCACCGCCAAGGCCGATTGTTGCGCCCCCAACGAGGCCCCAGATCCAGTCTGTTTCCATGTTTCGCGTTTCCTTGATGAGGGGCGCTGCGTCTTCAACGTGCTTGCAGCACCCGGTCAGTGTCCAAGGCAGGGCACCCACCCCAATGGGCGCCCTGCTTTGGGAGTTAGATCTTGTTCACGGGAATCTTGAGGAAGACATCCCCTTGCTCGTCCGGTTCCGGCATCTGGCCGGCACGCATGTTGACCTGCAGCGATGGCAGGATCAGGCGCGGCATGCCGAGCGTTGCATCGCGGGCATCGCGCATCGAGACGAAGTCCTCGATGCTCTTGCCCTGGCCGATGTGGATGTTGAGCGCTTTCTGCTCTCCGACCGTGGTTTCCCAGGCATATTCGTCACGGCCGGGTGCCTTGTAGTCGTGACCGACAAAGATCCGCGTTTCTTCTGGCAGAGCGAGAATCTTTTGGATCGACTGGAACAGCGTCTCGGAAGAGCCTCCCGGGAAATCGCAGCGTGCGGTGCCGAAATCGGGCATGAATAGCGTATCGCCCACGAAGGCCGCGTCGCCGATGACATAGGTCAGGCAGGCAGGCGTGTGGCCAGGGGTATGCAGCACCTCTCCGCGCAGCTGTCCGATCATGAAGGTATCACCTTCCTTGAACAGCTGGTCGAACTGGCTGCCGTCACGCTGGAACTCGGTGCCTTCGTTGAAGACCTTGCCAAAGGTGTCCTGGACGATGGTGATATTCTCTCCGATACCAATCTTGCCGCCCAGACGCTCTTGGAGGTAGGGGGCTGCTGACAGGTGGTCCGCATGGACGTGGCTTTCCAGGATCCACTCGGTCTTGAGTTCTTCAGCTTCAACCCAAGCTATGATTTCATCGGCAGAGCTGGTGTCAGTCCGGCCTGAGGCATGATCAAAATCCAGAACCGAATCGATAATGGCGCAGGCACTGCCATTGGGATCGCGGACAACGTAGGAAACGGTGTTTGTGGCTTCGTCGAAGAAGGCTTTGACGATTGGATTCATATTGGGACACTCCCTTGCGTTTCAGTATACATATATAGAAAGCTGAATGTGTTTCAACCCTTCTCGAGACATTCCTGAAAATTTCCATGTGGCGCTGGTGGAATGGTTGACCCAGTGTAGCAGGACAAGAGGCAGATTTTCTGCCGGAATCTGCGCAACTGCAAAGGCTTGTGCCTGCTTGGTGAGCAAAAACTTCGGAAAAAACGTCTTCCACACGCGCATCCGGCGGCTTGGCAGCGTCTGAAGCTTTATTTCTGTTTCATTTCCTTGGCAGACTGGGGGCACTCAAGGGAGGAGTGAGAATGACGAGTACCAACCTAACGGAGACGGCGTTGCGGCTTGAAAAGGAAATTCGCGACGCTTCTGGATCAGCGCGCGCGAAACGCATCGACGAATTCCTGTCGGTGATGTCGCGCCTGCGCCGCAGCGGCGAGGAGATCTCTGCAAAGCTCCGCAGAGTGGAATACGCTATGGCCGAAGAAGCGACCGAGGATCGCTTCGATAATATGCCGGTTTAAGCAAAGGAACTTGAGCGCGTGGCCATGATGCGTGGCCACGCCAGGTCAACTGAACCTGTGTTCAGTATGGATTCAGGACAGGAAGATCCCGACCATTACCAGCATCAGTCCAATCACCGAAAGAAACAAAGCGCCCAGGTTGTATGGCAGGACCGACTGCACCACGGCCCGCAAGGCGTCGTCATCCAGTTTCTGACGCCGCGCCTTGGCGACGCGCAGGATACACCAGACCAGTCCGAAGAGACCGGCAACGGAAAGGGTCGCACCGACCCAGACGAAGATTTCGAACATGCCTGTCTCCCGCTGTTGACTGAAGCTGCGGGTAAAGGATCGGTCCTGGGTATGCAAGAGGGCTGGCTCAGATCAGCTGTGCGTAAATCGCAGCCTTTTGGGGCGTTGCAGCCTTTCCCCGCTTGCAGTGATCTGGCGGGGCAGCTAATCCCTTTTATCGACTGTTTTGACATGCCTTGCTGACGGAGCCGGAAATGGATCTGACCGAAGACGAAAAAAGCGAAAACTACCGTGTGACCGCCGGAGAGCTGCGCCAGTTTATCGAGCGTTTCGAGCGTCTGGACGCCGAAAAGAAAGATATTGCCGACCAGCAGAAAGAGGTAATGGCCGAAGCCAAGGCGCGCGGCTATGACACCAAGGTCATGCGCAAAGTGATTGCCCTGCGCAAGCGCGACAAGGACGACATCGCCGAGGAAGAGGCGGTCCTGGACATGTATAAAGAGGCGCTTGGCATGTAAGCCGCTGCTGGCAGCCTGCTTTTGACTTCTTGCGCCGCGTCTTCCGATTTGGGGGCGCGGCCTTTTTACGTTACGCGCCAGTTGGCGGAGCAAACTCGCCAGAGACTAATCTCTTTAGGTATGAAATTTTAAGCTTGAAGTAACTGGCGTTCTGTCCGATATTGACGTCAGTAGCGCAATACAACCGTCCAAGGAGACAGATCATGCCCGCAATCAACGTGCATCCCGAAGGCTGGAAGCCGGCCAAGGGCTATGCCAATGGCATGGTCGCCGAGGGCAAGATTCTCTTTGTCGGGGGGCAGATCGGCTGGACAGCGGATCAGGTCTTCGAAGCTCATGACTTCATCGGCCAGATGAGCCAGGCCCTGCAAAATATTCTGGATGTCGTGACAACGGCAGGCGGGCAGGCGAGCGACATCACTCGTCTCACCTGGTATGTGACCGACAAGGCAGAGTATCTGGCACATCAGGGGGAGGTGGGCAAAGCCTACCGTGATGTCATGGGATACCATTTCCCGGCCATGACGATGGTGGTGGTTTCCGCTCTGGTCGAGGATGAGGCCAAGGTCGAGATCGAAGCGACAGCGGTCCTTCCGACATAATCCCATGCGATAGCTGTCCGCGGTAGAGGGCCCGGTGAAAGCCATTGGACATCCAAGCTGGGGGCCCCATGTCTGAACCTATCAGATGGAGGGCTCTCAATGCGGATCAATGCAGATTTCACGAAACGTGTCGCCGTGCACTATGAGGACACCCCTTGGGTGCCCAGCCCCGCCGCTGGGGTGGAGCGCAAGATGCTGGATCGGATCGGGGAGGAGGTTGCCCGTGCAACCTCAATCGTTCGTTTTTCACCCGGCTCTGCTTTCAAGGCCCATACCCATGATGGCGGAGAGGAATACATCGTCCTTGATGGTGTGTTTCAGGACGAGGAAGGCGATTTTCCGGTCGGTTCCTATGTGCGCAACCCGCCGACTTCGCGCCATACCCCGGCCGCGCTGAATGGCGCGACGATCCTGGTCAAACTGCACCAGTTCGACCCGGATGATCGTCAGACCGTGCAGATCGACACGAACGGGCATGACAGGCTGCCTTTGTTCCGGGACCAGCACGAGGATGTGCAGCTGCTGACTTGGCGTCCGGATGAGCCGGTTTCATTCGTGGCGCAAGGTGGCGCTGAGGTGTTTGTACTTGAGGGCAGCTACACGGAAAATGGTGAGGTTTTCTCTCGCTGGGATTGGTTGCGTCTGCCGCCGGGGGCGCATTTTGAGGCAAAAGCAGGCCCGGATGGCGCGCGCGTCTGGATGAAGACCGGACACCTCGCGCAAATGCTGAATTTCTAGGCGGCCATTGTTTCTTTTTAAATCAGTGATTTGTCGGTCGCTCCTGCGGGGCGACTGATTTTTTTTGGCGCATCAAAAATTTTACCAGTTGATAAAAAAACAATCTGTGGCAGTCTGACTCGCAGAAAAAAGAACAGTCAGGGAGACACCCAATGGCGAGTAGCCATCAGGCATCCGGCATCCAGGCGGGACGTTTGTCCGCCCCCGAGATCGCCGAGAATTTCGGGGATCTGCATGCCCCTTACGATCAGCACGAGGCCGCCGTGGCCGCAGATCGTTGCTATTTCTGCTATGATGCGCCGTGCATGACGGCCTGTCCTACGTCGATCGATATCCCGCAGTTCATCCGCGAGATTCAGGCCGGGCATCCGGTTTCGGCCGCCAAAACGATCCTCGATCAGAACATCCTGGGTGGTATGTGCGCCCGTGTCTGCCCGACTGAGACCCTGTGCGAAGAGGTCTGCGTGCGGGAGACCGCAGAGGGCAAGCCGGTCGAGATTGGCCGCCTGCAGCGCTATGCTACCGACACGCTGATGGCCCGGGGAGTGCATCCCTTTACCCGCGCCGAAGCGACGGGCAAGCGCGTGGCGGTTGTTGGCGCAGGGCCTGCTGGTCTGGCTGCGGCGCACCGCTTGGCGATGCTGGGCCATGATGTCACCGTCTACGATAGCAAGGACAAGGCTGGCGGTCTCAACGAATTTGGTATTGCCGCCTACAAGTCCACCAATGATTTTGCCGCGCGAGAAGTAGAGTGGCTGCTGCAAATCGGTGGCATTTCAATGGAGTACGGCAAGAAGCTCGGGGCTGAGCTTTCGCTTGATGCGCTGAAGGGGGACTTTGACGCCGTCTTCCTGTCGATTGGTCTTGGCGGAGTCAACGCGCTGCGTTGCGAAGGTGAAGACAAGGATGGCGTGCGCGATGCGGTTGATTTCATCGCTGACCTGCGCCAGGCCGAGGATCTGACAAAGCTGCCTGTCGGGCGCAACGTCGTCGTGATCGGTGGCGGCATGACCGCTGTGGATGCGGCTGTACAGTCCAAGCTTCTGGGCGCCGAGAATGTGACCATCGCCTATCGCCGTGGCCGCGAGGCCATGGGCGCCAGCCGGTTCGAGCAGGATCTGGCGGCCTCCAAAGGCGTCAAGCTGATGTTCAACGTCATGCCCAAGGCCATCCACGGCAATGGCGCAGCAGCCGAAATCGAGCTGGAGTATACCGAGGTCAAAAATGGTCGTGTGAGTGGCACCGGTGAGACGGTTCGCCTTGTGGCGGATCAGGTCTTCAAGGCCATCGGTCAGACCCTCGAAGGCCAGCCCGGGGGGCTTGAGATCGAGGGCGGCAAGATCAAGGTCTCAGAAACCGGGCGTACCTCGGTTGCCGGGGTCTGGGCCGGGGGCGACTGTGCCTCGGGCGGCGAGGACCTGACCGTGACCGCCGTGGCCGAGGGCCGCGATGCCGCAATGGACATTCATTCCAGCCTGATGGGCTAAGCCAGCCCGGCCTCCCGCCCAAGGGAGGTCAGGCGAGCATGAAAAGGAACAGATAAATGGCTGATCTGACAACTGAATTTCTGGGGATCAAATCTCCGAACCCGTTCTGGCTGGCCTCGGCCCCGCCCACGGACAAGGAATACAACGTGCGCCGCGCCTTCGAGGCCGGATGGGGCGGTGTCGTCTGGAAGACGCTCGGCTCGGAAGGCCCGCCCGTGGTCAACGTCAACGGGCCGCGTTACGGCGCGATCTGGGGCGCGGACCGTCGCCTGTTGGGCCTCAACAACATCGAGCTGATCACCGACCGCAGCCTCGAGACCAATCTTGAGGAAATCACCCGCGTCAAGAAGGACTACCCGGATCGCGCGGTGATCGTCTCGATCATGGTGCCTTGCGAAGAAGAGGCCTGGAAGGCGATCCTGCCCAAGGTGGAGGCCACCGGCGCCGACGGGATCGAGCTGAACTTTGGCTGCCCGCACGGCATGGCTGAGCGTGGCATGGGCTCTGCCGTGGGGCAGGTGCCAGAGTATATCCAGATGGTCACGGAATGGTGCAAGAAATACTATTCCAAGCCCGTGATCGTGAAGCTGACGCCCAATATCACCGATATCCGTCACCCGGCCCGCGCGGCCAATGCGGGCGGCGCCGATGCGGTCAGCCTGATCAACACGATCAATTCGATCGTATCGGTCGATCTCGACAACATGGCGCCGGAGCCAACCATCGGTGGCAAGGGCACCCACGGTGGCTATTGCGGCCCGGCGGTGAAGCCGATTGCCATGAACATGGTGGCCGAAATTGCCCGCGACCCGCAGACCCATGGCCTCCCGATCTCTGCGATCGGCGGCGTGACCACCTGGAAGGATGCGGCGGAATTCATGGCGCTTGGCGCGGGCAATGTGCAGGTCTGCACCGCGGCGATGACCTATGGTTTCAATGTCGTGAAAGAGATGATCTCGGGCCTGTCCAATTGGATGGACGAAAAAGGCTACACATCGACACAGGACTTCATCGGCATGGCGGTTCCGAATGTCACCGACTGGCAGTATCTGGATCTAAATTATGTCGCCAAGGCAAAGATCAGCCAGGATGACTGCATCAAGTGTGGTCGTTGCTATGCCGCCTGCGAAGACACCTCTCATCAGGCCATCGCCATGAGCGAGGATCGCACCTTTACGGTGAAAGATGAAGAATGCGTGGCCTGCAACCTGTGCGTCAACGTCTGTCCGGTCGAAGGCTGCATCACCATGGAAGAGGTACCCGCAGGCCAAGTGGATCTGCGTACCGGCAAGGTGGTTTCCGGCGAATATGCCAACTGGACCACCCATCCGAACAATCCATCTGCGACGGCAGCTGAGTAAGCTTCGCAGCGCAAGGTGTTAATAAAAGGTAAAAAAAGGTGCTCCGGATTGGGGCGCCTTTTCTGTGTCGATGGAATGAAACTCAGGTGGGGGTCAGCATCCGTCGATAGAAGGTTTCAAGAAACTCAGGCGCTGCGTCGAAAGGATCTTCGTCCCCCATCAGCGTGCGCACCTGCACATCAAAATCCGCATAGTGCTGGGTCAGAGACCAGATTGAGAAAATCAGGTGTTTGGGGTGACTTGGCTTGAGTTTTCCCGCGTTCATCCAGCCCTCAATCACAGCGGCTTTTTCGCCAACGAGGTCTTTCAGATCTGTCGAAAGCGCCTCCAGCATCCGGGGCGCGCCTTGCACGATTTCATTGGCAAACAGGCGACTTTCGCGGGGGAAATCCTGGCTCATCTGAAGTTTGCGCTGCACGTAGGCGAGCATTTCCTCGAGAGGCTCTCCCTCAGGGTCGAGCGCGCGCAGGGGATCTAGCCAGGTATCCAGGAGTTCTGACAATAGCGCTGTGAAAATGGCTTCTTTCGAGGGAAAGTAATAGAGCAGATTTGGCTTTGAGAGCCCCGCTTCACTGGCGATTTGATCGACCGTTGCTCCGCGAAACCCGTGCGCGGAAAACACTTCCAGAGCAGCCTCCAGAATGGCGGCGCGATTCTTTTTTTGAATGCGAGTCGGGGATCTGTCCTTGGGCATGAGGTCGTTTTATGTCCTTGACTGTCGCGGCGTTTGCAGAACGCCTGTATTTCACACATTTCACCTGTAAACCAAGCGTTTTCGCTGCCTACATGTCGCAATTTCTTGACTGACTGTACTCGCATGGTAGCTTGACTTTGACCAGTTGGTCAAATCCGGTCCTGCATCGAAAAGCGTGGACGGAGGTACGGGTTTGGGTCAACGCTTCAAAGCCACCAATAGGGCGCAAAGCCCAAAAAATAACCTGCAACATGTGCGGGATGAACAGGAAGGAAGCTGCGATGACGTCGCTTGGACAGAATTTGAAGATCAACGGCGATCGGCTGTGGGACAGTCTCATGGACATGGCCAAGATCGGCCCGGGCGTTGCGGGTGGGAACAATCGCCAGACGCTGACGGATGAGGATGCTGAGGGGCGCGCCCTGTTCCAGAAATGGTGCGAGGATGCGGGCTGCACCATGGGGCTGGATCAGATGGGCAATATGTTTGCGCGTCGCGAAGGGACTGACCCGGATGCTTTGCCGGTCTACGTGGGCTCGCACCTTGATACTCAGCCCACGGGTGGCAAATACGACGGGATCCTCGGGGTGCTGGGCGGGCTGGAATTAATCCGCTCGCTTAACGACATGAATATCAAGACAAAACACCCCATCGTGGTGACGAACTTCACCAACGAGGAAGGGACGCGCTATGCGCCAGCCATGCTGTCTTCGGGCGTCTTTGCGGGCATCCATACGCAAGAGTGGGCCTATGATCGCGTAGATGCGGATGGCAAGAAATTCGGCGATGAGCTGAAGCGGATCGGCTGGCGCGGTGACGAGGAGGTCGGGGCCCGCAAGATGCATGCCTTCTTTGAGCTTCACATTGAGCAGGGCCCGATTCTTGAGGCTGAAGGCAAGGATATTGGTGTGGTCACGCACGGTCAGGGCCTCAGCTGGACGCAAGTTACCATCACCGGCAAAGACGCCCATACTGGATCGACCCCGATGCCGATGCGCCGCAATGCGGGGCTCGCCATGGCGCGGATCCTGGATGCGGTGGATGAAATCGCCTGGTCCCATGCCCCGCATGCGGTTGGGGCGGCCGGTCATATCGATGTCTATCCCAATTCGCGCAACGTGATCCCAGGCAAAGTGGTTTTTACCGTCGATTTCCGCAGCCCCGAGCTGGAGGTGATCGAGGACATGGAAAACCGCCTGCGCGAAAAGGGGCAGGAGATCGCCGATGCCATGGGCATGGAGATCGAGTTCGAAAAGGTCGGCGGCTTTGATCCGGTGAAATTCGATGATGCTTGCGTCACAGCGGTGCGTAGCGCGGCCGAGCGTCTGGGTTATTCTCATCTCGACATCATTTCCGGTGCCGGCCATGATGCGTGCTGGATCAACCGAGTGGCACCGACCGCCATGGTCATGTGCCCCTGTGTCGACGGGCTAAGCCACAATGAAGCCGAGGAAATCAGCAAGGAATGGGCCGAAGCAGGGGCAAACGTCCTGTTTCATGCCGTCGTCGAAACAGCTGAAATCGTTGAATAAGTCGATGTGTGTTCCGGTGTTTCTCGAGCCCGCGATCCGGTGATCGGTTCCGGCCTCTCCATCCCCGATCGGATCACGCATCTGATCGAGACGGAGATGGCCGAGTTCAACGTCTCCAGCGAGGTGTCCCTTGCCACCCTTCAGGCCTTTCGGGCAGCGCTTTGTGAGCCCCAGGAAGTCACCGTGAATTTCTCGGGCGGGCTGACACAGGAGTGCTGGGCCGTCACGCGGGCGAATGGCGATTACCGGGTCATCTTTCTGCCGCTCGCGGGGTATTTTTCGCTTTGTGTCGAATCCGTCTTCGGGCCGCTCGACATTGGCGTACATGGACATGCAATCGGCTGTTTCAGCTCCGTCTGATGTTAGCCGAAATAAAGAAAAAACAGGGAGTTAATAGATATGAGTAAAGTCATCAAGAACGGCACGATCGTTACGGCTGATCTCACCTACAAGGCGGATGTTCTGATAGAAGGCGGCGTCATTACCGAGATCGGTGCAAACCTAAAAGGTGACGAGGAACTTGACGCGACCGGCTGCTATGTGATGCCGGGCGGGATCGATCCGCATACTCACCTCGAGATGCCCTTCATGGGCACCTATTCCTCGGATGATTTCGAAAGCGGCACCCGCGCGGGTCTGGCGGGCGGCACCACCATGGTTGTCGACTTTGCCCTGCCGAACCCCGGCGAAAGCCTGCTGGATGCGCTGAAACGCTGGGACAACAAATCCACCCGCGCCAACTGCGATTACTCGTTCCACATGGCCGTCACCTGGTGGGGCGAGCAGGTCTTTGACGATATGAAGACCGTGATCGAAACCCGCGGCATCAACACGTTCAAGCACTTCATGGCCTACAAGGGTGCGCTGATGGTCAACGACGATGAGCTTTACGCCAGCTTCCAGCGCCTGTCGGAGCTTGGCGGTATTGCCATGGTGCACGCAGAAAACGGCGATGTGGTCGCGGAACTCAGCGCCAAACTCCTGGCCGAGGGCAACAATGGCCCCGAGGCGCACGCCTATTCCCGCCCGCCGCAGGTGGAAGGCGAGGCCACAAACCGCGCCATCATGATCGCCGATATGGCGGGCGTGCCGCTCTACGTGGTGCACACCTCCTGCGAGGAAAGCCACGAGGCGATCCGCCGCGCCCGCATGCAGGGCAAACGCGTCTGGGGTGAGCCGCTGATCCAGCACCTGACCCTGGATGAAAGCGAATACTTCAACCAGGATTGGGACCATGCCGCGCGCCGCGTGATGTCGCCGCCCTTCCGGAACAAGCAGCACCAGAACAGCCTGTGGAATGGTCTGCAGTCCGGCTCCCTGTCTGTGGTGGCGACCGACCATTGCGCCTTTACCACCGATCAGAAACGCTATGGCGTGGGCGATTTCACCAAGATCCCGAATGGCACCGGCGGACTTGAAGACCGCATGCCGATGCTGTGGACACATGGGGTGAACACCGGCCGCCTGACGCCCAACGAATTTGTTGCCGTGACTTCAACAAACATCGCCAAGATCTTGAATTGCTATCCGAAAAAAGGTGCCGTCCTGGTGGGCGCCGATGCGGACCTGGTGGTCTGGGATCCGGAGAAGAGCAAGACGATCTCTGCCAGCTCGCAGCAGTCTTCGATCGACTACAACGTCTTTGAGGGGCATGAGGTCAAGGGCCTGCCACGCTTTACCCTAACACGCGGCCATGTGGCCGTGCATGACGGTGAGATCCGCACCCAGGAAGGCCATGGTAAATTTGTCGAACGTGAGGCAAATACCACCGTGAACACTGCGCTTTCGACCTGGAAGGAACTGACCGCCCCCCGCCCGGTGGAGCGGACCGGCATTCCGGCGACCGGCGTGTAATCTGGCTGTAATCCGAAGGCGGGCCGCCCATGCGGCGGGCCGCGCTTCCGTCCGACTAAGGCAATGACATGACAAATGAAACGACACCCCAGGCCAGTTCACCCCAGGCCGTCGTAGAGGCGCGCGATCTGAACCTCGTGTTCGAGACCAACGATGGTCCGGTGCAGGCGCTGAAGGATGTGAACCTCACCATCAACAAGGGCGATTTCGTCAGCTTCATCGGCCCCTCGGGCTGCGGCAAGACGACCTTTCTGCGGGTGATGGCGGCGCTGGAACATCCCACCAGCGGATCGATCACCGTGAACGGCATGACCCCGGATGAGGCGCGTCAGAAGCGGGCCTATGGCTATGTGTTTCAGGCGGCGGGTCTGTATCCCTGGCGCAGCATTGCCAAGAACATCAAACTGCCGCTTGAGATCATGGGCTACTCCAAGGAAGAGCAGGACAAGCGCGTCGCAGAAGTGCTTGATCTGGTGGAGCTTTCCGGATTTGGCGGCAAATACCCCTGGCAGCTGTCGGGCGGTATGCAGCAGCGGGCCAGTATCGCCCGTGCGCTGGCATTCGATGCCGATATCCTGTTGATGGACGAACCCTTTGGGGCCTTGGATGAGATCGTGCGCGATCACCTCAATGAGCAGCTCCTGAAACTCTGGGCGCGCACGGACAAGACCATCGGTTTCGTCACCCACTCGATCCCCGAGGCGGTGTATCTCAGCACTAAAATCGTGGTGATGTCGCCGCGCCCCGGCCGGATCCATGACGTGATCGACAGCACCCTACCGCGCGAACGACCCTTGGATATCCGCGACAGTCCCGAGTTTATCGAGATCGCCCATCGCGTGCGCGAAGGTTTGCGGGAAGGCCATGCGGATGACTAAACATACACGTAAGAAGTCCTCCCTCGCGAGAGCGAAAAGGAAAGCAATTGCAATCTTGGGGTCGCTGGCCGTCTTCTTCAGTGGCATCAGTGGTCTGCTTTATGGGGACTTGAAAAGCAGCTGCTTTGATAGCTTGGTCGATGGCCCAGATTGCAGTTCCGCAAAGACAGCTTTTTCAATCTTGCTGGTTTGTTCAATTGTTCTTTGGGGAACGGTTGTTTGGGCTTGGAGGGTGACGCATGCGTAGTTTCCTCGCCGTTCTCACCGTTGTGGCTGCCATCATTGCCTTCTGGTATGCTGCCTGCGTTCCGATGAACATCAAGGGTGTTCTGGATCAGGCCGAACGGGCAGGGACAGTCGTCACCCCCGCCACCGCCAAGGAACGCCGCGATATGGGCACCTTTGGGCTTGTGGCAACGAACTCCTTTGCCATTGCGGATACCTGGGGGCAGGATCGCCCACGTTTGCCCGCGCCGCATCAGGTTGCAATAGAGCTGTGGGAAACCACGGTGGAGAAAAAGATCACCTCCAAACGCAGCCTGATCTACCACGGGCAGGTGACGCTTTCCGCGACCCTATTGGGTTTTGCCATCGGTACCGGCCTCGGTATCCTGCTGGCCGTTGGGATCGTACATTCCAAGGTGATGGATATGTCGGTGATGCCCTGGGCCATCGTCAGCCAGACCATCCCGATCATCGCGCTGGCGCCGATGATCATCGTGGTGCTCTATTCCATCGGGGTGCAGGGGATCATTCCCAAGGCGATCATCTCGGCCTATCTCAGCTTTTTCCCGGTTGTTGTGGGCATGGTGAAAGGGCTGCGCAGCCCGGACCACATGCAGCTAGATCTCTTGAAGACCTATAACGCCTCCACTTCGCAGGGGTTCTGGAAACTACGGCTGCCGTCCTCACTGCCTTACCTCTTTGCCTCGCTCAAGATCGGTATCGCGGCCTCGCTCGTCGGCGCCATCGTGGGGGAGCTGCCGACCGGCGCGGTTGCGGGCCTCGGCGCGCGACTTCTGGCAGGCAGCTACTACGGGCAGACGGTTCAGATCTGGTCGGCGCTGTTCGCAGCGGCCATTCTGGCGGCGCTTTTGGTGGCGCTTCTGGGGCTGATTGAACGTCTGGTTCTCAAACGCATGGGGATGAGCGCATGATTGAAGTTGCTATTGCCGCTCTGGTCTGGATTGGCGGCTGGTGGATCAACAGCCGTCTGGCCAACAGTCCTGCTGCCAAGACCCGGGCCGTGAAACTGCTGGTTCCGCTGATCTTTGGCGTCACGATCCTGATCGTCTGGGAGCTCCTGGTGCGCGGGCTTGAGGTCTCCATGGTGATCCTGCCGGCGCCCACGATGATTGCCGAACGCTTCGCCACCTCGCTGCCGATCCTGTGGCAGGACTTTGCGCAGACTTTCATCAAGGGAGCGCTGTCGGGCTATATCATGGGATGTGTCGCCGCTCTGGCTGTGGCCGTGGCCGTGGACCGCAGCGACTTTCTGCGTCGGGGCCTTTTGCCGGTGGGCAATTTCGTGGCAGCCCTTCCCATTGTAGGCACCGCGCCCATTCTTGTGATGTGGTTCGGGTTTGACTGGCAGTCCAAGGCGGCCGTTGTCGTGGTCATGGTGTTCTTCCCGATGCTGGTGAACACGGTTGCGGGCCTCAGCGAGACCTCGGCCATGCAGCGGGACCTGATGCGGACCTATGCGGCCAGCTATTGGCAGAGCTTTTTCAAGTTGCGTCTGCCCGCCGCCTTGCCGTTTATCTTCAACGGCTTGAAGATCTCCACCACGCTGGCATTGGTCGGCGCAATCGTGGCGGAATTCTTTGGCTCGCCCACCGTGGGCATGGGCTTTCGGATCTCAACCAGTGTTGGCCAGCTGGCGCTGGACATGGTCTGGGCCGAGATTCTGGTCGCGGCGCTTGCCGGTTCGGCCTTCTACGGCGTGATTGCCCTGATCGAGAAATCGCTGACCTTCTGGCACCCCTCGCAGCGGGGGTGAAACCGAAATTTCATCGCCCCGGACGCAGCCCTCGGGGCGATGAGACCAAAGGGCATCGGCCCGGTAATCCCACGGCCCCAATGGCGATAGAGGGAGCGCCGGACCAGCGCCCAAAGCTTGCGCAGACCGACAAAAAGCCAGGCAATGGCGCAATAAAAATCTTTGAACAAATGGTCAAATTCGCGCAAGCTGCAACCATAACCAACAGGGAGAACCTACCAATGAAACACATTCTGACAGCCGCCGCGCTGGCCCTAGGTGCCGCCGGAGCCGCTCAGGCAGCAGACGACGTCAAGCTGCAGCTCAAATGGGTGACACAGGCACAGTTCGCTGGCTATTACGTGGCGCTCGACAAGGGCTTTTACGAAGAAGAAGACCTGAACGTCACCATCCTGCCCGGTGGCCCCGATATTGCCCCGACCCAGGTGATTGCAGGGGGCGGCGCCGATGTGACCGTCGAATGGATGCCCGCCGCCCTGGCGGCCCGCGAAAAGGGCTTGCCGCTGGTCAATATCGCTCAGCCGTTCAAATCCTCGGGCATGATGCTGACCTGCTGGAAAGACACCGGCATCGCCGAGCCCAAGGATCTGGCCGACCGCACCTTGGGGGTGTGGTTCTTCGGCAATGAATTCCCCTTCATGAGCTGGATGAGCAAGCTGGGCATCTCCACCGAAGGCAAGGGTGAGATGGGCGTTGAGGTTCTGAAGCAGGGCTTCAACGTGGACCCGCTGCTGCAGCGTCAGGCGGACTGCATTTCCACCATGACCTACAACGAATACTGGCAGGTTCTGGACGCTGGCGTGTCGGCGGATGAACTGGTGACCTTCAAGTACGAAGACCAGGGCGTTGCGACGCTGGAAGATGGTCTTTACGTGCTGGAAGACAAGCTGAGCGATCCGGCCTTTGCCGACAAGATGGAGCGTTTCGTGCGCGCCTCGATGAAGGGCTGGAAATACGCCGAAGCCAACCCGGATGAAGCCGCCGAGATCGTTCTGGACAATGACGCTTCGGGCGCCCAGACCGAAGAGCACCAGAAGCGCATGATGAGCGAGATCGCCAAGCTGACCGCAGGCAGCAATGGCGCATTGGATGTTGCCGACTATGAGCGCACGGTTGCGACCCTGCTGGCGGGCGGTTCCTCGCCGGTGATCACCAAGGCTCCGGAAGGCGCCTGGACCCATGCCATCACCGATGCGGCGCTGAAGTAAGGGGATCGCTTATCATATTTCCGGCCCGTCCCTGATGTTTCAGGGGCGGGCTTTTTATGTCTGTACAGCGGCAGCATCAGCTTTGTTCCAGGAACCCGCCGTAAAGCCCCTGTTTGAAGATAAGACCTTTGCCGGGGCGGGTGGCAAAACGCTGCACTTCGCCCAGGATGATAGTATGATCTCCGGCCGGGTGGGTTGCGTGGGCCTTGCAGTCGAAGCGGGCCAGAACCCCGTCGAGGAGCGGCGTTCCGTGGGAGTCGGCCGTCCACGGGGCCGCGCTGAAATCATCGCCGCTGCGGGCAAAATGAATGGCAAGATCCAGTTGATCTTCGGCCAGAACATGGATTGCGTACTGCTGTGCGAAAGCAAAGGCGTCATGGCGAAGGGAGGCGCGGGCAGGGCACCACATCAACAGGGGCGGCTCCATCGAGACCGACGAAAAGCTGTTGGCGGTAAAGGCCAGCGGCCCTTTGTCTGTCAAAGTGGTGATCACGGTGACTCCGGTCGCAAAACAGCCCAATGCGTCGCGATAAGCCCGTTGTGTATCAGAGCCCGGAGTCAAGGTGGTGTCTGGCATGGTGCGCGCCCTTCATCTGAATGGTTCGTCAGATCTAGGCCCCGACCTGCCACGGGCCAGTTTATTTGTCCACTGGGTTCAGATCTTCCAGAAGACGACCGTGGGCGCGGGTCTGCGCGATGACTTCGCCCAGCGTGGAAAAGCCGCGGGCCTCCAGCATGGGCAGCATCCGGCACAAAACCTCGGCCGTGGCGCGGGCATCGCCAAGAGCGGTGTGGCGCAGGGCGGTGGGGATGGTGATGTCGAGCCGATCACAGAGCGCGTCCAGCGTGTGCGGCACCGAGGCGCCGAACAGAACCGCGCTCAAGAGGACCGTGTCGAGTACCGGTTGATCCCAGGCAAGATCCAGCCGCTTTGCCTCCCGGCGCAGGAAGGCCATGTCGAAAGGTGCGTTATGTGCGACGATAACGGCATCGCTGCAAAAGTGGTGGAAGGTGCGGGAAACCTCTGCAATGTCTGGCGCGCCCTTGACCATTGCGTCGGTGATCCCATGCACCCTGGTCGAGGCGGCCGGGATCGGTGCGCCCGGGTCGACCAGAAGATCAAGGGCTTCTCCATCGACGATCCGGCCGCGCAGAACGCGCAGTGCGCCCAGTTGCACCACGTGATCCTTGTGCGGCAAAAGCCCGGTGGTTTCGGTGTCAAAGACGGAAAAGGTCAGATCGGAAAGGGGCCGGTTCTCGATCCGTTGGGAGACGGGATTGAGCAGGCCAAAGTCATAGACCAAAGGGCGGGCCGCCTCGGGCGGGATGTCTGCCTCGGCGCTGTCAAAGATCACCACGTAGCCGGGCGCATCGCCCAGCGGTTTGAGCCGCAGCCCGTATGTTTGCCGCCCGTCGTTGCCGGTGATGCGGGCGCTGACTTCCTTGCCCGTGCGGATCATTTTCTTATGGGCCGCCTCCAGCGCGTCGGCCTCGAGATAGTCGCCAAGAACGGCGCCAAGGCGCGCGGGCGCGATTTGCGACAGGACTGCTGCGGCCTGGGCGTCGTAAAGAACAATCCGGTGATCGTGGCCGACCATGACCGTAGCCACGGGCAACTCTGACAAAAGGGTCGTCAGGCGCGCCTTCTCGGCCTCCAGCCGGGCCGTTTCGCGGGCGATGGCCTCGGCGGAGTTCAGATTTGCCTGCCCGAGTTTGCCCACAAGGCTCGACGCGGCGGGAGCCAGATCGCCAAGATAGCGCGCGGCCTGCTGGTCAAGGTCGGATGTCACACCGCCATGGGCACGTGCGCGCAGACCGGCAGCCAGCCTTTCGATCGGCTTGGCGACGTTTTCATCGAACAACAGCCAAATCCCGGCGCAAACGCCGAGGATGGCGAAGAGGCTGAGCGCGCCGACAAAGACGAAGGCATCAAGTAGCGCAGGATTGCCCGCACGTCCGTAGCCGATCCACAGCGCTGCCCAGACGCCGCCGATGCAGGCGGCTGCGATCAGGCAGAAGAACAGAAAAATCCGGATGCGAAGGCTCAGCCGCGACAACATCAGACAGCTCCGCAGAAGGTGCCAAGCAGGCCGTCATCTTCCGGGGCTGCGACCCAATCAAGCGCGATGTCATCACCAGTTCCAATGTCTGCGTCGGTTGCGACAACGGCGCGCCGCCAGCCTGTGCAGTCGAGCCGCACAGTAAGGCCGCTTACCGGCGCCCAGCGGCCAAAGAAATAGACCTCTGTGATGAAGTGGCCGGGCAGGTCAGGGTGGCTCTTTGCGGTTGCTGTATCAATGGCTGCAAAGCGTTCGACAAACGGCACAGCATAGGTCCAAGGCCGGTAGAGGCTTCTGTTCTGGCCGGTTTCGGCCACGAGAACGCCCTCGGGCAGCGCGGCGCGGGTGCGCTCATACCAGCCGTACTCCGAAGAGATTGTGACCGCGATCATTGCAAGGCCGGCGGCCACAGGGGCCAGCCATTTAGGCAGCCGCCCGCCGCTGGCCCGTCCGATCAGCATCACGACGCCTGCCACGGCAAAGCCTGCAAATATTGTTGCGATCAGTTCCAGAAACATCTTGAGGTCCTCTTGTGCTGCCAGGGTCAGCCCATCATCCCTTTGCCATGCCCAAGCGCCGATTGCATTGTCTTTACCACGACAAACGCGTCGCGCAGATGACTTCGCTCAAAGTCCGACAGATCCGATGGGGCCAGAAAGTTGTCGGGCGCCTCGCCCTTGCGGATCTGGCCAGCCTGATGCTTGAGCCGGGTTTCGGCAATCAGGTCATAGGCATCCATGAGATCCCGCGCACCCGAGGGGCTGAGGGCGGATGTCTCGGCCGCCGCCTCCAGTCGCGCGCGCGTGTTGACCGGAGTAAGCTGCGCTTGCAGGGCATAGATCCGCCCCAGATCCACCACCGGCACCACGCCGTTGTGTTTCAGATCCAGCGTGTTGCGATGTTCCCCCGAACGGATGGTAGCGATCCCGCGCAAGAGCCCCAGCGGTGGCGTGTGTTTCAGCGAATTCGAAATCATATGCGCGACAAAGATGGAATTGGCGCTTGCCGCCTTGAGCACCTCGTCCTGCAGGCCAGTGAACAGGGACGCGGTGCCGCCAATGGGGCGCAGATCGAACATCACCGAGGCCAGCATCTGCGCCATGGGATCGGGGGTCTTGATCCAGCCCTCGAAATACTGCCGCCAGATACCCACGGGCTGACGCCAGCGCGGATTGCTCGCCATCATGTCACCGGGGCAATAGACATAGCCGCAGGTGTTGAGCCCATCGCAAACAAATCGGGAGAGGGCTTCGAAATAGGCGGCGTCACGCTCCTGCATCTCGTCGGCGATCATCAGGCAGTTGTCCTGATCGGACACACCCGTCTGTTCCTGCCGCCCTTGCGATCCGCAGGCCAACCACAAATAAGGCACGGGCGGCGGGCCAAGTCGCTCCTCGGCCAGCGCCAGCAGACGCCGGGTGGCGGCATCGGCGATGTCGGTAATCAGGCGAGTAACTACTTCATGCCGGTTGCCAGCGGCCACCAGCTGCAACAGGAGGGCCGGAATGCGCGCGGTGACGCGGGCCATGGCACTGGCATCGGGAGCGCGGGCGATTTCGGCGATCATCTCGGCCGAGCTCATGGCCTGAAGGCGCGTGAGGTCGGTTTGGGTCACGATCCCCGCCAGCCGTCCGGCATCCACCACCGGCACATGGCCGATGCGGTGCTCCATCATCGCATGGAGCACATCCGAGGCGATGGCGGAGGAGGGCAGCGTAAGGGGAGCCCGTGTCATGATCTGCGCCACGGGGGTGGAAATCGGCAGCCCCTTGGCCAGCACCTTCTCCGTCAGGTCGCGGTTGGTGAGGATGCCTTCGAGGGCATCGCCAGAGGTGATGCAGACCGAGGAAATGTGATGATCTCGCATCAATTGCGCGGCGCCCTGGCAGGTCAGGCCGCTGGAGCAGGTGACCGGGGGCGAGGCCATGAAATCCGCAACGCGGCGGGTGGCGAGGCTGTTCTGCGCAGGCCCGTCCGAGCGGCGGCGGTCAAAGAAGCGCGCCACCTTCGGTTCGGCTTGCATCAGTTCATCGAAATCGGCACGCGGCAGCAGCAGAAGCGCGCTCTTTGCACTGGCTCGCGCCGTGGTGACAGCTATGCCATCACGGGTGAGACCTCGTTCGCCAAAGGAATTGCGTGGTCCCAGAATGGAAACGGCCATTCCGTTCTCGTCAAAGACTTCGACCTCGCCGTGATGCACAAGGTAAAGACCCTCCATCGGCGCCCCAAGGGCATAGATCTCATCTCCTGGCGCGGCGTGGATGACCTCAAACTTCGGCGCCAGCGCCGCAAGGCGGGCGGTATCGAGGCTGTCATAGGGGTGGACCGTCTTCAGGAACTGGATCAGACCGTCGGGGGAAAGGGGCATGTCAAAAGCCTGTCTGCAACGCCGGGATAAAAGTCATCCTGCCCGAGTGTGCCCGGACAGGATGGTGAGGAAAAGAGGGCGGGCCAGGAAATCGAGGGAGGCGGCCCGCCCCGGGGGGAGATCAGTGATCCTGTGCAGCCCCTGCACCGCGCGGGATGCGGACGCTTTCCACCAGCTCTTCGATCTCTGTCGGGATCGGCTCGCTGGATTTGGAGACCACATAGGCCACCGCGAAGTTCACCATCGCGCCGATCGCACCAAAGGAGGTGGACTTGATGGTGCCCAGCAGCGGATCCGCATCCGTGAAGCTGTTGGTACCGGGGATGAAGAACCAGCCCTTGTGCAGGAAGATGTAGATCAGCGTCACAACCAGACCTGCGATCATGCCTGCAACCGCGCCCTTGTTGTTCACCTTGGTGAAGATGCCCATCATCAGCGCCGGGAAGATCGAGGCCGCCGCCAGACCAAAGGCGAGCGCCACGGTCTGCGCCGCAAAGCCCGGAGGGTTGAGGCCCAGATAGGTGGCAACCGCGATGGCAACCGCCATGGCAACACGGGCCGACAGCAGCTCGCCTTTTTCCGAGATCTTCGGATTGATCGAACCCTTGATCAGGTCGTGCGACACCGCCGAGGAGATCGCCAGCAAAAGACCCGCCGCAGTCGACAGCGCCGCCGCCAGACCGCCAGCCGCCACCAGACCGATCACCCAGCCGGGCAGGTTGGCGATTTCGGGGTTGGCCAGAACCAGGATGTCGCGGTTGAACTTGGTCAGCTCGTTGCCCTGCCAGCCGTTTTCAGCTGCCTTGGCCTGCATATCCGCGTTCTTGTCGTTGTAGTACTGGATCTTGCCGTCGCCGTTCTTGTCTTCCCAGGCCAGGAGACCGGTTTTCTGCCAGGTGGCCATCCAGTCATAGCGGGCGTCGTTTTCGATCTGCTCGACCGAGACCGCTTCGCCATTGGTCCCATTGGGCCACATCATGTCGGTGATGTTGAGACGGGCCATGGCGCCAACCGCCGGGGCAGTCAGGTACAGCAGCGCGATGAAGACCAGCGCCCAGCCAGCGGACCAGCGTGCGTCCGACACCTTGGGAACGGTGAAGAAACGCATGATCACATGGGGCAGGCCAGCGGTACCGATCATCAGCGACAGGGTGAACAGAACCATGTTCAGCGTATCCGCGTGATGGGTGGTATACTCGTTGAAGCCGAGTTCGGCCACGATGGCGTCAAGCTTTGCCAAGAGCGGCTCACCCGAAGCGACGTGATCGCCAAACAGACCCAACGCCGGGATCGGGTTTCCGGTCAGCTGCAGCGAGATGAAGATAGCCGGAATGGTATAGGCCATGATCAGCACGACGTATTGTGCAACCTGAGTATAGGTCACGCCCTTCATGCCGCCGAACACGGCGTAGGCAAAGACCACACAGGCACCGATCAAGAGGCCTGCGGTGTTGGAGACCTCAAGGAAACGGCCAAAGGCCACGCCCACACCGGTCATCTGGCCGATCACGTAAGTGGTGGAGGCCACGATCAGGCAGATCACCGCAACGATACGCGCAGTGGGGCTATAGAAGCGATCACCGATGAATTCCGATACGGTGAACTTGCCGAACTTGCGCAGATAGGGCGCCAGTAGCAGCGCCAGCAGCACGTAGCCGCCGGTCCAGCCCATCAGGAAGGATGAGTTGTCATAGCCGGTAAAGGCGATGAGACCCGCCATCGAGATGAAGGAGGCTGCAGACATCCAGTCCGCCGCAGTTGCCATGCCGTTGGTGACGGGGTGAACACCCCGGCCGGCCGCGTAGAACTCGGACGTCGACCCGGCGCGCGCCCAGATGGCGATGCCGATATAGAGCGCAAAGGAGGCACCCACGAAGAGAAGGTTGATGGTAAACTGATCCATGGCCTATTCCTCCTCGACGCCGAATTCACGGTCGAGGCGGTTCATCCGCCAGGCGTAGAAAAAGATCAGGCCCAGGAAGACCAGGATCGATCCCTGCTGGGCAAACCAGAAGCCCAGATCGCTGCCACCCACCGAGATGCCAGAGAGCATCGGGCGCAGCAGAATGCCAAATCCGAAGGAAACGACAGCCCAGATCACCAGGCTGATGAGAATGATGCGCACATTGGCCTGCCAATAGCCCTTATCGGACTCGGCAGCCTTTGCGGCATTTGTTGTTTGGTCCGCCATGGCGGCTCCTCCTTGCTACGGGTTGGGCCTGCTTCGCTCGGGCGCTGGGCAAGCCTTCTCTGTTTGCCCGCGCTGCCCTCTTTGAGGCGGGCAGACATCAGGCACTACTCCTTTGGTCGCCAAAGCAGGCTTTGACGTTCCAAACGGGTATTTCGGGTTGTGGGGTGGACGCCCGGCGGCAGCATATGCCGGGCGTCCGGATCTTTGCCGGGACTAGGCCGCGGCGGTTTTCACTATTTCTGCCAGGCTTTTGGCGACCTCATCGATCTGGCCCATGGCATCTATCTTTTGCAGCACCCCCTTGTCGCCGTAGTAGGCAATCAGAGGCGCGGTCTGTTCGTGGTAGGCGGCCAGACGGCTGGCCACGGTTTCGGCATTGTCATCGGCGCGGCGCTTCATCTCGGTGCCGCCGCATTTGTCGCAGACACCCGCCTTTTGCGGTTGCTTGAAACTGTCGTGATAGCCCTCGCCGCAGCCCGCGCAGGTGTAACGCCCGGCTACGCGCGTCACCATGGCGTCGTCGTCCACTTCAAGGCTGATGGCGGCGTTGATCTTCTGGCCGGTTTCGGACAGCAGCGCATCCAGCGCCTCGGCCTGAACCGCGGTACGGGGGAAGCCGTCAAGGATCACGCCCTTGGCGCAGTCGGGTTCAGCCAAACGGTCGCGCAGGATGGCAATCACGATCTCGTCCGACACGAGGCCGCCGGATTCCATCACCGATTTTGCGGCCTTGCCAGCCTCGGTCCCTGCAGCCACGGCGGCGCGCAGAAGGTCGCCGGTCGAAAGCTGCACAAGGCCAAAGCTGTTTTCCAGCATGCGGGCCTGGGTGCCCTTCCCGGCGCCCGGAGGGCCGAGAAGGATCAGAACGGCGGGGCGGGTCATCACATCCGTGGTCATCGCCTCACCCCTTGTTCGCGCGGTTTGCGATCAGATCATCCACCACCGAAGGATCAGCTAGGGTGGAAGTGTCGCCAAGCGCGCCAAAGTCGTTCTCGGCGATCTTGCGCAGGATGCGGCGCATGATCTTGCCCGAACGGGTCTTGGGCAGGCCGGGGGCCCATTGGATCACATCCGGGCTGGCGATCGGGCCGATTTCGGTCCGTACCCAGGTGCGCAGCTCCTTCAGCAGCTCGTCCGACGGTTCGCGATCATTCATCAGGGTGACATAGCAGTAGATGCCCTGGCCCTTGATCTCGTGCGGGTAGCCCACCACGGCGGCCTCGGCAACGGCGGCATGGGCGACCAGCGCGCTTTCCACCTCGGCGGTACCCATGCGGTGACCGGAGACGTTGATCACATCATCGACGCGGCCGGTGATCCAGTAATCGCCATCCTCGTCGCGGCGGCAGCCGTCACCGGTGAAGTAGTAGCCTTTGTAGTCCGAGAAATAGGTCTTCTCGAACCGCTCGTGATCGCCCCAGACGGTGCGCATCTGGCCGGGCCAACTGTCCTTGATGCAAAGAACGCCCTCGACACCGTTGCCTTCGATCTCTTCACCGGACTGCGGATCGAGAACGACGGGCTGCACACCAAAGAAGGGCTTCATCGCAGCGCCCGGTTTTAGCGCATGAGCGCCGGGCAGGGGGGTCATGAGGTGGCCACCGGTCTCGGTCTGCCACCAGGTGTCGACGATGGGGCATTTGCCGTTGCCGACAACATCGTTGTACCAGTTCCAGGCCTCGGGGTTGATCGGCTCACCCACGGTACCCAGAAGGCGCAAGCTCGACAGATCGCATTTCTCGACCCACTCATTACCCTGACCCATCAATGCGCGCAGGGCGGTGGGGGCGGTATAGAACTGGTTTACTTTATGCTTTTCGCAGACCTGCCAGAACCGCGAGGCATCCGGGTAGGTCGGCACGCCTTCGAACATCAGCGTGGTGGCGCCATTTGCGAGCGGGCCGTAGACGATATAGCTGTGGCCGGTGACCCAGCCCACGTCGGCGGTGCACCAGTAGATATCACCATCGTGGTAGTCAAAGGTGATCTCATGGGTCATCGCCGCATAGGTGAGATAGCCACCGGTGGTGTGTACAACCCCCTTGGGCTGGCCGGTGGAGCCGGAGGTATAGAGGATGAACAGCGGATCCTCGGCATTCATCTCGGCGGGTTTGCAGTAGTCGTCCGCCTCAAGCGCCATCTCATTATAGTCGTAATCGCGCCCGTCGACCCATGTGGTCTGACCGCCGGTGCGTTTAACGACGAGGCACTTCACGGTGTCCTTGCAGTGCAGCAGGGCTGCATCCGCATTCGATTTCAGCGGCGTCTTGCGACCGCCGCGGGGGGCTTCATCCGCTGTGACGATGACTTTTGCGTCGCAGCCGTTGATCCGTGCCGCAAGAGCATCGGGGCTGAAGCCGGCAAATACGATGGAATGGATGGCGCCGATGCGGGCGCAGGCCAGCATGGCATAGGCGGCCTCTGGGATCATCGGCAGGTAGATGACAACCCGGTCGCCCTTGCGCACACCCAGTGATTCCAGGATGTTGGCCATCCGGCAGGTGTTGCGGTGCAGATCCTTGTAGGTGATGTGCTGGGCGGCTTCGTTCGGATCATCTGGTTCCCAGATGATTGCGGTCTGATCGCCGCGCGTCTCGAGATGACGGTCGATGCAATTGGCCGATACGTTCAGTGTACCGTCCGCATACCAGTTGATCGAAACCTCGCCGAAGTTGTAATTTACATCCTTCACTGTGGTGAAGGGTTTGATCCAGTCGATCCGCTTGCCCTGTTCGCCCCAGAAGGCTTCGGGATCGGCAATTGATGCCGCGTACATCTCTTCGTACTTAGTCGCGTCCACATGGGCGCGGGCAATGACGTCCTCAGACGGCGGATACACTTTTCCTTCAGGCTGCGTGGTCATCTGGTGTCCTCCCTGACTATTCTTCAGTTTGTCACCGGACATCCCCAGGGCGCAGGTGTCAAACCGTTTCCTTCCTCACCGGCCATAATAGGGAATGTTGAAAAGAAGTGAATAAGCGTAAGAAAAACAACGATTTGTTTGTAAATGAATTTCCTGATTTCGACTAGTTTGTCAATATGATCAGGGTCAATCTGGAAAAACCATTTTGAGTTAATGGTTTGCGAGTCAATGTCAGGCGTCGTGCTGCGGTTCAACCCAAGGGCTATCTTCGGCGATTTCTGTGGTGCCTCCGCTTCAACGGGTGCGCGTGCCTGCGGCAAAATGTGCACAAGAGGCCAGGATGTCCATATGAAGGTGATGCAAATCAGACTCGGCAGGTGCTGGCTGTAATTTGAGCGGGGCAGGGCTTGGCAGTGCGCCGCCTTGAGGTTAGCTTGGCTGCCAAGCGCCCCTCGGGCTGAGGCTCGAAGGTTATCAATGGGCGCAGAATGGGAGAGATACATCATGAACAAACTTCTGACTGCCGCTGTGGCGGCTGCCGCTGGATTTGCAATCGTCGGAGAGGCTGCAGCCACCGAATGGAACGTGTCGGTCTGGGGCAAACGTCGCGCCTTTACCGAGCATGTTGAAAAGCTGGCCGAGCTGGTCAGCGAAAAGACCGGTGGCGCCTTCACCATGAACGTCAGCTACGGTGGGCTTTCCAAGCCGCGCGAGAACCTGGATGGTATCTCCATCGGCGCATTTGAGATGGCGCAGTTCTGCGCGGGCTACCACCGTGACAAGAACCCCTCGATCACTGTTCTGGAGCTGCCGTTCCTTGGCGTTCAGAATCTGGAAGAGGAAGTCGCCGTCAGTCACGCTGTCTATGCGCACCCTTCCGCGGCCAAGGACCTGGCGCGCTGGAACGCCAAGCTGCTGATGACCTCGCCCATGCCGCAGTATAACCTTGTCGGCACCGGCGATCCGCGTGATCAGTTGGCAGAGTTCGACGGCATGCGCGTGCGCGCAACCGGCGGTCTGGGCAAGGCCTTTGAGGCTGTCGGTGGGGTGCCGACCTCGGTGCCCGCAACCGAGGCCTACAACGCGATGGAGTCCGGCGTTGTTGACACCGTGGCCTTTGCTCAGCACGCACATCTCAGCTTTGGCACCATCAACAAGGCTGACTGGTGGACCGCGAACCTTAACCCCGGCACTGTGAACTGCCCGGTCGTGGTCAACACCGACGCCTATGAGGCGCTGAGCGACTCTGAGCGTGAAGCGCTTGACAGCTCGGTCGATGAGGCCATCGCGCATTACCTGGAAAACTATGGCAAGCTGCTGACCAAATGGGACAGCGTTCTGGCCGAAAAAGGCGTTGAAAAGGTGATGATCTCGGAAGAAGAACTGGCCGCGTTCCGCGCGAAAGCTGCCGATCCGATCCGTGAGCAGTGGATCAAGGATATGGAAGCTCAGGGCATTCCGGGTCAGGAACTCTATGACCTGGTGATGACCACCCTGGAAAACACCCGCGCGGGCAACTAAGCGCGCGTCCGCATCAGCAGGCCGGGATCGCTCTCCCGGCCTGTTTTTGCATCTTTAGTATCAACAGAAAGGTGGGGCCATGGCGGGAAGCGCCGCGGTAATCGTAGATGACAGCCTGGTCAGTCGTCTTGACCAGAAGCTGTTGCGTTTGGAACAGGTCCTGGCTCTGGTCAGCGGCCTTGCAGTTTTTTCCCTGATGGTGATGGCGGTGGTGTCTGTTGGGGGGCGCTCTGCCTTCAATGCACCTCTGCCGGGCTACGTGGACTGGATCGAACAGGCCATGCCGCTGATTGCCTTCATGGGCATTGCCTATGTGCAGCGCGATGGCGGGCATATCCGCATGGATATCCTGATCGGCTCGTTGCGGGGGAGGGCGCTCTGGCTGTTCGAGCTTTTCTCCGTTGTGCTGATCCTCGCTCTGATGCTGCTTCTGGTTTGGGGCAGCTGGTCGCATTTCTCGCGGTCTTTCGATTTCGCAGCCCCGCTGTGGAGCCGGGATAGCTCAATCGACATCGGCATCCCGCTTTGGCCGGCCAAATTGCTGGCGCCAATCGCCTTTTCCGTCTTGTGTCTGCGCCTTGTGCTACAGGTTTGGGCCTATGGTCGGGCCTTTGTGCTTGGCCTCGAAAACCCGGCCGCCGTACCGCTGATCCAGGATGCCGCGGCACAGGCCGCCCATGAGGCGGAAGTTCTGAGCGGCCATGATGATGACACTGCCAGCGGCGCCTCGGGGCGCAACGCACAAGAATAGGACGCAAAACAATGGAACCGATTGAAATCGGCCTGTGGGTTACGGGCTTTCTTCTTGTTCTTGTGGTCACCGGCATGCGGGTTGCATTTGCGGCGGCGCTGGCGGGTCTGGTGGGGCTCGTGTGGATCTTCTGGGCCAAATTCGGCTATGATCCGGCCCGTTTTACCAAGGCGCTGACTATCGCGGTGAAAACGGCAGGGCAGGTACCTCATTCCAAGGTGTCGAGTCAGGCGCTGTCGTTGATTCCGACTTTCATCCTGATCGGCTATCTTGCCTATTATGCTGGGTTGACCAAGGCGCTGTTCGAGGCAGCCAAACGCTGGATCGCATGGCTTCCCGGCGGCCTTGCGGTCTCGACCGTCTTTGCCACCGCAGGCTTTGCTGCCGTGTCCGGAGCGTCCGTGGCAACTTCGGCAGTCTTTGCCCGCATCGCCATCCCCGAGATGCTGTCCATCGGCTATAACAAGCAATTCGCGGCGGGCGTCGTTGCCGCGGGTGGCACGCTGGCCTCGCTCATCCCGCCTTCGGCCATCCTGGTGATCTATGCAATCATCGTTGAACAGGACGTGGGTAAGCTGCTGTTGGCCGGCTTTATCCCCGGTGCTTTTTCTGCGCTTATCTATGGTGGATTAATCGTGGGGATCGCCGTGGTCTTCAAAACGGTCGGCCCCCCGGTCAAGGGGTTCACCTGGGGGCAGCGCTTTGCCTCGCTGCCCGGTGCGCTGCCGATCATTCTGGTAGTGCTGATCATTATCTGCTTTGTCTACAACCCCTTTGGTGAACAAGCCTGGGGCACCCCGACCGAAGGCGGCGCAATCGGTGCGTTCATCGTCTTCCTTTACGCCCTCAAGGGTGGGATGAAATGGACTGAGCTGAAATCGGCGCTGCTGGAGACGGCCAAACTGTCGGTGATGATTTTCTCGATCATCTGGGGCGTGCTGATCTACGTGCGCTTCCTTGGCTTTGCGGATCTGCCGGGCGCCTTCTCGGACTGGATCACCTCGCTTGAAATGTCGCCGATGGTGATCCTGATCTGCATCCTTCTGGCCTATGCAGTGCTGGGCATGTTCATGGATGCAATCGGGATGCTGCTTTTGACGCTGCCGGTGGTTTACCCTGCGGTGATGGCGCTCAATGGTGGAGAGACAGTTTCGGCCGCAGACAGTGCTTTTGGGATGAATGGCACCATGTGCGCCATCTGGTTCGGGATCCTGGTGGTGAAGATGGCAGAGTTCTGTCTGATTACCCCCCCGATCGGGCTCAACTGTTTTGTCGTGGCCGGTGTGCGGGAGGATCTGACCGTGCAAGACGTGTTCAAAGGCGTGACGCCTTTCTTTATCGCGGATGCCGTGACGATTGCGCTGCTCGTGGCGTTCCCGGGGATTGTGCTGTTCCTGCCGTCCCTTGCCGGGTAGCGCGCAGACCAGACTGACAAATGGGCCGTCCCTCCGGAAAGGTGGGGCGGCTCTTTTTTGTGCGGAGCCGGATAGGCTGCACGGTTTGGCATCCAAATGGCAACGTGATTCGCCACTTGGTACACGCATTCTGATTTCAGAATATTGACATATGAAAAATTTCGCATGTGTGTATACTGGACAGTAAGGTCCAGTCCTTCGTGGCGCAACCGAAGGAAAAGTAAGCAAACTTGCCAATTCCATTCCGTTTCAACGAAGCCTTGGAGCGTTTGAATGTTACGGCCTTCTTCTGAGATGAAGGTCGGAGAAACGCAATTGTCTAATTGTTAATGAAACTTAGGGCTACTACCGCAAATTCATCGTGAAAAAGTATCACGTTGAGATGTTTTGGGTTTTTCGACATGATGAGGATAATCGATGGCGCGTGACACACAGGACACTCTTTCAAAGTTTGCTTTGACCGGAGATGACTTGAAGAAGCTGAAACGAGCCGCCGAGCTTGTGATGCCAATTCTGGATGATGCCCTCGAGCATTTTTATTCCTTTGCGGTGACCGATCCGGAAATTGCACAGTTCTTCCCAGACGAGGGTGTGATGGAGCATGCCCGCGGCGCGCAGAAGAAACACTGGCAGCGCCTGTTGTCGGGCAGTTTCGATGATGACTATCTGGCATCTGCTGAACGGGTCGGGAGCGTGCACTTCAAAATCCAGCTGCCCTTTGCCATGTATCTGTCGGGGTATTCACGCGCCAGCGCCTACATCCAACAAAGGCTGTTGGAGCGCGCGGGCCCGCTTGTTGGAAAATATGCCAAGCGTAGACAGGGCGAGATCCTCGGTGTGCTGACCCGAGCTTTTGCTTTCGATACATACCAGGTCATCGCCGCCTATTTTGCGGCTCAGAAAGCCGAGCAGGACACAGCTTTCAGGTATTTGTCTGACGGCATTAGCCGAATGTCCGCGCGGGACCTGACCAGTCCCATTCCCGGACCAGAAGCAAGCGACTTTCCGGCCCGCTACGATGAGGTGCGCCAATCCTTCAACGGCCTAATGTCCTCCATGGGGGAGGTCATCATGACCATTCAAGATGCGACTGGTAATCTCAACCGGATCGCAAGCGAGGTAAACCAATCGGCCGAGGATCTGTCTCGTCGCACGGAAACGCAGGCCGCTACCCTCGAACAGACCGCAGCGGCCGTGGAAGAGATCAACCACAGTGTGCAGTCTTCGACCGAGTCGACGTCATCAACCGAAAAAGTGGTCCTGCAGACCCGTCAAAACGCGGCCAGAGGCAATGATGTCGCGGAGCAGGCAGTGACGAAGATGCGTGAGATTTCTGAATCTTCGGCCCAGATTTCCCAGATCATTGGTGTGATCGATGATATTGCCTTCCAGACAAACCTCCTGGCCCTGAATGCAGGCGTTGAAGCAGCCCGTGCGGGCGAGGCGGGGCGCGGCTTTGCGGTTGTGGCCTCCGAAGTGCGGGGCCTCGCGCAGCGCGCAGCGGACTCGGCCAAGGAGATCAAGGCACTGGTGTCAACCAGCACGCAACATGTGGACAATGGTGTTGAGATGGTCGATCAAGCAGGCACCGCGCTGACCGATATCGTTAAGGACATCGAGAAAGTTTCGAATCTCACCGCCGACATCGTCAACTCCGCGCGCGAGCAGTCGACCGGCCTGTCGGAAATTGCCACTGGCGTTTCACAGCTGGATCAGGTGACACAGCAAAACGCTGCCATGGTTGAAGAGACAGCTGCTGCAATCATGTCGTTGCAGACAGATACGCAAGTGCTCTCGGAGCTGGTGGGAACCTTCAAGACCGCTGGTGGGGGTAACGTCCAGCGCTTGCCAAAGTTGGAGAATTCGCAAGGATCCTCTGTTCAGCCGGTGAAAGACGCTGTCGGCTTCTGATGACAATGGGATTTGACAATCGTCTATGATGTGTTCTGGCGATCTTGACAGGCTGGTGGCTGCGCCGGAACGTTGCTTTATGCGAGACGTTGAAAAAGCTGCATTCTGTTGCATCTAGGCTGGTGTCCAAGTGAACAACCGGCTCCGCAACCGGGTCAAGACCCCGCACGAGGCTTGGCTGTGGTCGGGAAATCTTGTCAATCGTCTGCAGAGTGCGAACTCGGCGTGATAGGGACTGTCGCGTGTGACCCGCAATCTCATCGTCTTTGCTGCACAAACCTCGGTTCATGCAGCAAAGACGTGCCTTCGGGAAAGTGCATCAGTTGAAGATGCTTTAGGAAGAGGGCAAGCCGCCGCGCCCTTGGTTGGTTGCGTTCTGCGGTGGTGCCAGTTCGGCGCTGGACGCCTTCCGCACCCAACAAGAGCTGGGGCGGAGGGGAAACGCCATCCTTAGTGGGGAACCTGTCCTAGGTGGCCGTACGCCTCTCTCTGGTTCCAAGCCACCTGGATGGGGCTGCGGAAAATGGCTGGGAACCATCGGATAAATGCCGTCAGGAATTTGACCGCGCGGCGCACATGATGGCAGCGCATGCGCCTTCCAAGGCGCGCTGCGTATATGCGGATGCACCCGTAACGAAGGTGGAACGGTCTGCACATAGGGTTTTGGAAGCCATTCGACCTCGAACAGTTGAACCCAGCTGTGCTCATAAAGCGCCTAGCCTGCACGGTCTCGCACCCCGCTGCGACAGAACCGAAAAAAACTGGCATTGCCTGGCGCGTGCTCTGGGTTTGTCAGTATTGTCGGTTTTGTCTTTGAGGGTCGGTCAAAGATCGCCGACGGCCTTGGCAACCATGGTCTACCGGATTTTCCTGCGGGGGAACGACAGGGGGAACGTAAAACCCTCGCTCAAAGGTTTTCGCATAAATACATGTGCTTGGATGGGGGTGATGGCGGAGAGACAGGGATTCGAACCCTGGAGACGGTTTCCCGCCTACACACTTTCCAGGCGTGCGCCTTCGACCACTCGGCCACCTCTCCGTGGGGCGGATATGTGACGGATTGCAGGGCAAATTGCAAGAGCCTATATGGCAAAAAAATCAAATGATTTTTGGTCTTGGCAGGTGCTGTCTGAGACACCGTTTACAAGGTTGCTCAACCCTGTCTCAGATCTGTGACCGGCGGGCAAATACTCTGGATAAAGGCTTGGATTTGGGCGCGTTGAGACTCTCATCCAGCAGATGGCCGCAGCCGAAAGGCCAGTTGGAGAAACGAGCACCTTCGGCCAGTCGTCGTCCTGTGTCGCGATGTGTCTCCAGCCCTTGAGCTTCTCGAGGAAGGTCTCGCGTACCGCGCGACGAACCCTCGAATAGCGCTGTCCTGAGAGGGGGCTTCTACCCCTCTGTGGCCGCCGATTCTATGCGTTGCTCATGTATCGCTGTCTGCGACCGATGATCAGGGGAATTGATTGGGAACAGCCGCGCCTGTTGGGCCATTCACCAGCCTTGACCGGTTTGGCATCCTCATAGATGGGAGGTCACGATCTGGCGCAGGGGAAGATTTGCACCCAGCCGGTTGCCGAGGAGGAAGAGGCCGCCGAATTTGCGTTGAAGATAGAGGGCATCCATCGGCACGGATGGCGGGTGATACCCGCCTTGGGCCAAGGCCAAGCCTTCGGAGTTTAGGGTCCTGAGCAGGGTCTGGTCGGTGAAGTCAAAGTGATCGGCTCTGAGAGCGTCGAAAATGCTCTGCATCAGCGCAAGCAAACGGGTATCGCCCCCGCGCTCCTCACCCCTCGGGTGGACTATGCCCAGGGCCACGGAAGCATCCAGAAGCCCGCCCGCATCTCCAGAGAACCCTGCTCGCAAAAGGCCGGCGTAAGCCTGCGTCACCCCTGGATCAAGATCACGCGCGGCACCAAAGTCGAGCAGAACGATCCGCTGTGTTTCCGCATCGTAAAGGTAGTTGGCAAAGTTGGGATCGCTCTGCATCGCGCCAAAGGAAAAGACCTCGCGCAGTGTCAGATCGATCAGGTCCGTCATGACACGATTGCGGATGGCGGCGTCGGCCTCAGCCAGGGTTTCGATGGGTTTCCCATCGACAAAGGACATGGCCAGAATCTGTGGCGTGCTGAGATCCGAATGGAAGCGCGGAATAATAAAGCTGTGCGCCCCTTCCAGCCATTGAGAGAAGCGTTGCAATTGTGCGCCCTCTCGGCCGTAATCCGTTTCCTCGTGTAACTGGCGGCGGGCCTCAGTGAGGTAAGGTGCAATGTCGAACCCCTTTGGCAGCAGGCCAGAAAGGCGCAGCAAGGCGCCGACATTTGTCACGTCACTGTCGATACTCTTGGCGACACCGGGATATTGGACCTTGATCGCCAGATCCCGGCCATCCTTGGTCCAGGCCCGATGCACTTGGCCGATGCTCGCGGCCGCGATGGGGCGTACGTCGAACCGCTTGAAGTTCCGCCGCCAGCCGGGCCCCCAGCCTTGCTCCAGTACCTGGCCGAGCTGCGAAGGTGGCATGATGTTGGCCTGATCCCGCAATCGGGCGAGGATCTGTGCCAGCTCGGGGGGAAGGAATTCTCCGGCATCCATGGACAATAGCTGACCGATTTTCATCGCCGCGCCACGCATCCGGGCCAGCTCGTCAGCCACGCGCCGAACGTTGCCTGGTGTGATCAGCAGGCTGCGCATATCAGGCCGACTGCCGCGCGCCATGCCGCCGATGGCCTGAAGGGCTGCACCTCCAACAATCCCGGCCGTCATACTGCCGAGGCGCGCAAGGCGGTTGACCCGCCCGGCCGGTACCTCAATCGGCTGTGAAGTGGTCAAATCGTCCTTCGTCATCGAAGCTCGCTTGATAGGAAGTCCATCCGGGCCTGTTCTGTCGCTCATGCAAGACCCGCTTCATGCAGGATCTCGGGCAGGCGCTTTTTGACCTTGAAAAAACCTGCCGTTGCATGCGGCCAGACAAGCGCATCCCACTCGCGCAGGATTTCTGCAACCGTAATACCCCGTGCCTGCAAGATAGGCCGGGCGCGCTCCATCCAGTCACCCAGCGGCCCGACTGGCACATAGGGCATGACGATCTGATGCACGCCGGACGACTGCGCCCAATCCGCGAGTTTTTCTGGCTCTTGAAACTGGAGCACCTCAGCGGCAACTCCGGCCCTTGCGGCGGTATCCGCCAGCGCCTTTTCCTCGAAGGCCGAGATCCGGGCAGACACGGGGCGCTGTGACCGTAAACCGCTTGCCGGACACCGTGCCGCCACCCGGATATCGAGCGGTGCAATATCCTCCGGACCAATGGAGCAGTCCTCCTCGGTCAGTAGCAGCGCGGTCGGCACGCCCTCCTGCGGGGTGACGACAGAGCGCAGCGGCTGAACCTCGGGCAACCCGTCCGGCTCCTCCTCCATCAACCCGACCACGTCGTCGGCCAATTCGTCCGCACGCGGTGCAAACCGCCCGCCGCTGAACTGGGCGATGTTCGAGGCCCGCGCCTGGTAGGGTTTGCCACGCGTGTGCAGCCCGGCAACCCAGCGCCATGAACAGGTGTTGGACGCAGGATCGCCGTCCAGAAGATGCCTAAAGAAGAAATCCGCGCCCAGCCGCCACGGTAGTTTGAGGGTGAAAACCCAGATTGAGGCAAACCACATCCGCGCGTGATTGTGCAGGTATCCCGTCTGCGTAAGCTCATGTACCCAAGCGTCGAAACAGGTAATACCGGTTTCACCGGTCTCGGCGGCCATCACGCGCGAGTTCAGGGCGGGATCCTGCTGCAGGCTCGCAAGATCGGCGTCCAGCCCTGTGCTGTAAGCGGTCCAGGTCTGCGGGCGCCGCTCCAGCCATCCCTTGAAGTACCCGCGCCAAAGGACCTCTTGGATGAATTTGTCAGCAGCCTCGGGCCCATGGGCGGCCAGCGCCGCCGAGATCACCTCGCGCTCGGTCAAGAGGCGTCGACGCAGATAGGGCGACAGACGGGAAACTGCATCGTGCCGCCCCGGTCCGCGATCATGGTTGCGCCCTGCGCTGTAGTCGGTGCCCATGCGCGGCTGAAACGCCTGCAAGCGAAGCAAACCTGCGGCACGCGTTGCAGGGCCGAAATCTGTATCGTTCTGTTTCATCACCGTAAGGTGTTCTGTGCCCAAGGCGTGTCAATGGCAGGTGCTGTAGAACCGTCGGGTTACCGCCACCATTTGCAATGGCTTGCGCAGACCGGGGGTGCCTTCCGCTCGTTGGACACAAAATCACCAAAAGCAAACCGGTCAGCGACCCCTGCGTACTTGAGGCTGGGCGGCAGGGAGCGTAGTGAAGACGAGGTAGAAAATCCCCCGTTATCGCCTATTTTGTCCTCGTCTTCGTCGATTGAGTGTTGGGGTATGAGTGCTGACCAGTTGCGGGAGGATGTGCCCATTGACCGTTTCGCCTGTTGTTGAACTGTGCAACATAGGGATCAGAGCTGTCTTTACGTATGCGTTCTAGTAGCTGGGTCATGTCCGAGCAGTGGGTAACTGACGGAAATTGGAAAGCTGAAGCAGGGGCTGTCTTGGGTAAGTCTTTTGAAAAATCAGATCTTTGGAGATCATCGCGCCTTTCCGTTGCCCCCATGATGGATTGGACAGATCGCCACTGTCGCTATTTCCACCGTCTGCTGAGCAAGGAGACGCTTCTTTTCACGGAAATGGTGACCGCACCTGCCTTGGTGCGCGGGGGGGCGTTGCATTTGCTGGACTACAGCCCCGAGGAACATCCTGTGGCCTTGCAGCTTGGGGGATCTGAGCCGGGCGAGCTGGCAAAGGCGGCCCGGCTCGGGGCGGAGGTCGGCTATGATGAGATCAACCTCAACTGCGGTTGTCCCAGTGATCGGGTGCAATCGGGGGCCTTTGGAGCGGTGTTGATGAAAACGCCGGATCTAGTCGCCGATTGCGTGAACGCCATGCGGGAGGCCGTGGAGGTCGAAGTCACGGTCAAATGCCGGATCGGTGTTGACGATCAGGAGCCGCAAGAGGTGCTGCCGGTGTTTTTGGAAAAGATCCGCGCGGCGGGCTGCCAGCGGGTGACGATCCATGCCCGAAAGGCCTGGCTGCAGGGGCTGTCGCCCAAGGAAAACCGCGATATTCCACCGCTGGACTATGACCTCGTGCACCGGATGAAGGCGGAGTTTCCAGATCTTCATATCTCGATCAATGGAGGCATTGCCTCGCTTGAAGCCGCAAAGGAGCATCTGGAGGGCGGCCTTGATGGCGTGATGATCGGGCGCGCGGCCTATCATCAGCCTGCGGATATCCTTTCGGCCGCCGATCCGGTGATTTTTGGCTCTGGAGAGCCCCGGGATCCGGTGGCGATCGTGCATGAGATGCTGCCCTACATCGAGCGTCAACTCTCAGGTGGTGCTCGCCTGCATCAGATCACCCGCCATATGCTGGGTCTGTTTGCCGGGCGTCCTGGCGCGCGGGCCTGGCGGCGGATCCTGTCCGAAGGTGCAAACCGCACTGGCGCGAGCACCGATTTGCTGCTTCAAGCATTGGAGCCGGTTGCTGGGCGCTCTGCGGCCTGAGACATTCCACTGTGAACCGACGGGGGCCGTTAGCTGCGCTGCTGCAGTCGCGCCGCGCGCCCGCCACGGCGCTTCTTTAGACAGGCTTCGCGGCCCGCCAGCTCTTCCATGACGCTGGCACGCTCTTCATTGGACATCTTTGACCAGCGAGTGATCTCATCGATGGACCGATAACAACCAGTGCAGATCCGCGCCTCTGGGTGGACTACGCAGATCTTGATGCACGGGGACTGGATTTCGTCCCGTTTCCAGATTTTGTCGCTTGATTGCTCAGCCATTTTGCAGATGCCTCATGCGGTCCAGTGCACCCTGGAGAATATAGGACGCCGCAACGTGATCGATAACCTCCGAACGGCGTTTGCGAGACGTATCCGCCTCGAGGAGTGCTTTTTCAGCAGCAACGGTGCTGAGTCGTTCATCCCAGAACCCGATTGGCAAATCTGTGAGCCGCGCGAGGTTGCGGGCGAAGGCGCGGGTGGATTGACAGCGCGGACCTTCGGTGCCGTCCATGTTGCGGGGCAGGCCCAGAAGGATGCCGCCCACGTCGCGCTCCCTTATGATCTCCAGTAGCCGCGCGCTGTCGAGGGTGAATTTTTTGCGCCGCACGGTCTCAAGCGGCGTGGCTACTGCGCCGATCCGGTCCGAGACTGCAACGCCGATGGTCTTGTCTCCAAGATCCAGCCCGATCAAAGCCGTGTAGCCGGGCAGGGCGGCGGCGAAGTCTTCCAAGGTTTCGCAAATCATTC